>JADMIO012752741.1_pt1 | contig 92555 bp, 76 predicted proteins | sample 8958161 | NCBI WGS metagenome assembly JADMIO01 (sample SAMN16585339, study PRJNA669376) | soil metagenome | isolation source: Crop rotation soil | place: USA: Cullars Rotation, Alabama | collected 2011
GCGCCTCGTCGGCGGAGCGCCGGGCCGTCGCGGCGGATTCGCGTGCGAGCTTGGCTCCGAGGTTGGTCTCCGGGATCCGGGCGGCGGCCTGCGACGCGTTCTCCGCAGCCTCGGCCGCCTGCGCTGCCGCGACATCCGCGGCGCCGCGCGCCGTCGTTGCATCGACGATCCGATCGGCCGCCGCTTCGGCCTCGGCCGACGCACGCTCGGCGGCCGCGTGCGAGGTCGCGGCTCGTCCGGAGATCAACGCGACCGCCGACAGCTCCGCAGCGCGCTGCGCGCCGGTGGTCGCCGAGTCGATGCGCTGGCGAATGCTCGCGATCGACGCCACCGCACGTTCGGCGGCATCGGCGGCATCGGCGGCGCGCGCGGCTGCAGCACTCGCCGCGATCGCAGCTGCTTCGGCCGCCTCGATACCGGTCTTCGCGTGCGCTTCCGCCGTCTTCTTCGCCTCGGCCGCGTCGGCGATCGCGCGATCGGCGACCAGCCGGTCCTCGGCCGCCGCCTTGTCGGCCGCCGAGCGCTCGGCCGCGGCGCGCTGCGATGCCGCCGCAGATTCCGCCGCGACGATCTCGGCAAGCGCGCGCCCGACCGCCTCGGCCTGCGCACCGGCCACCTTGACCGGCGTCTTGTCGAGCTCCGACGGCTCGACCTTCTCGAACTTCGTCGACTCGGCAACGATCCCGGCGAGGGCCCGCGCCGCTGCCGCCTTCTCGACGACCGGCGTCGGGCTCACCACGCCCATCCCGAGCGACGTTGCCTTGGCCGCTGCTTCCGAGCTTGCCGCGGCGGCGGCCGTCGATGCAGCCGCGCGTTGCGCGAGCCGGATCTCCGCCGGGTCCGCCTCGACCTTCTCGAACGGACCGGCGACATCGGGCAGATCGCTGACGTCGACGATCACCTTGTCGGCGTCGAGCTTGCCCATTTTCTCCGAGGCCCGGCGAGCACGCTCCGACAGCTCGGCCCGCGCACTCGCGATCATCGCCTCGACTTCGGACGCGCGCTTGGTCCGCGCTTCCTGCTGGACCTGCGCGCGTTTTGCCTGCTCCGCAAGCTCGCGCTCGGCAGCGAGCTTGGCTTCGGTCGCGCGCTCGGCCTCGGCCGCTGCTGCCTGTCGCGCTTTCTCGGCGAGCGCCGCTTCCTCGGCCGAGCGGGTGCGCGGTACGGCGATCTTCGCCTCCGCCGCGGCCTTCTCGGCAGCCGCCTTCGCCTCCGCCGCTTTCGCCTCGGCCTCGGCCTTCGCCTGTCGCTCGCGCTCGCGATGCTCGGCAACCGCGCGCTCGGCCGCCGCGCGCACCTCGGCCACCCGCTGGGTCTCCGCCGCCGCCTCTTGCCGCTCGCGCATCTGCTCCGCGACCAGCGCGCGGATCTTCGCTTGCGCCTCCTCGCGGAACCGCGCGAGGTCGGCCGCTTCGCGCGCCTTCTGATCGACGACGACCTGCTCGGCGTTCGCGCGCGCATCGGCGGCGGCCCGTTCTTCGGCGTCCGCCTGCATCTTCGCCCACGCCGCCGCCTCCGCAGCTGCCTTCTGTTCCGCCGCGAGCTTCTCGGCCGCGGCGCGCGCATCGGCGGCCTTCTGTTCGGCGGCCCGTGCCTGCGCCTCGGCCTGCTCGCGCTTGATCCGCTCGAGCTCGCCGACCTCGTCGAACACCACGCTCGGCTCGAGGCCGATCTCCTTGGGGAAGATCTTCGAGCGCTTGTCGGTGTCCATCAGCGCTTCGAGCTTCTCGCGCGGCTCCTCGCGCGTCGGCAGCATGATCTCGCCGGACGCATGCGCGGCCGGCACCACACCGGCGAGCGTGCCGGTGACCTCCGCACCGACGATGCGCGGCACCAGCGCGCCCCAGTCGATGTCCGGCTTGGTGATCACCGGCATCGCGAGCGGCGTGTTCGCGCGCCGCTTCTTGCGCGCTCGCCGCGATTCCTTCTTGCGCGGCGCCGTCGAATCCGCGGCCGCCATCGGTCCGCTCTCCGACGGAGCGCGCGGCTTGTCGCCTCCGACCAGCCACTCCTCGATCGACAGCACCGCGCGCCAGGTCGCCTTCGGACGCGGCCCGGTCGCGTGCCGCAACAGCCCCGCATCGACCGCGCGCTGGGTCACCCGCAGCGTCTCGAACACGCGGTACGGCGAATCCTCGAGCACGTCCGCGAGCACGCGGTGGCCGTCGAACATCCGCAGCACGCCGTGCACCTCGGTCGGCACCTGCTTGCCGAGCTGCTGGATCCGCGCGACGTCCTGCTCGAGCACCATCGACGGTGACAGCGAGCCACTCGAATCGCGGATCGACGTCAGGAACCGCTCGGCATCCGCGAACAGCTCCTCGGGCGACAGCGGAATCTGCTGCCGCCGCACCACATCTTCATGATGAAAATCGAACCGCGCGTCGGTCCACAGCAGCAGCTGGTGCAGCGCCGCCTGGCCGTGGATCAGCCCGACCTGCGCCGACGTGACCTCGCCGTGATAGAAGCGGACCTCGCCGCGCCGCAGCCCGCGGATCAGCGTCAGCACGGCGCTCCGGCCCAGCGCCGAGAGCGCGCGGACCAGCGCGAACACGTTGGTCAGCTCCCCGAGGCTCCCCACCAGATGCTGCCGCTGCGCCGCCGGCTGCCCCCGCAACAGCCGCCCGATCGTGATGACGTCGCGCAGGTGCGCCGGCTGCAACACTACTTCATCGGCGCCGGCCGCCTCGGCCTCGGTCCGCCGCACGCCGCGCCCGGCGAACACGATCGGCGCGTCGACCCCGGCCTTCTGGAGGCAGCTGCGGGCCCGCCGGATCAGCTCGAGGGCCTTGGATTCGGCATTTCCTCCGACGACGACCAGGTCGGTCGACTCGCCATTGGTGAACAGCTCGAGCTTGCCGGTGTCGGCCGGCAAAGTCTGAACGTGGACCGGTACACCCTCACGCTCGAAGCCGAGCTTGACCTGTCGGCCGGCCCGATTATCGGGATCCAGCACGATGACTTTCGAGGGTCCCGACACGCGAACCGAAACGCAGTATAAACCGATGCTGTCGGGGCTAACACCGCGAACACAGTGATCGTTCTAGAAATCCTCAACGGCACCGCCACCCAGCGGATGCACCGCGTGCTTGGAAACGGCGGCACCGCGACGCTCGGGCGTTCGCCGGCGAGCACGGTCGTGATCACCGATTTCCACCTGTCGGGCGATCACGCCCAGATCTCCCAGATCGGCGAGCACTTCGTGTTCCGCGATCTGCGCTCCACCAACGGCTCGGCGATCGAGCGCGATGGCCGCCGGATTCCGGTCGATGCCGCCGCGCGCTGGGAAGTGGCACTCGCCGACGGCGACTTCATCCTCCTCGGGAATCCGGCCGATCCCGTCCGCATCGCCGTCCGGATCGGCGACGAAGGTGAGGAGGATCTAGGCGATCGCCTGATCGCGTCGCGCTCGATCATGGACCTGCCGCAGGTCGCCGATCAGCTCGAAGGCGACCCGGTCAGCGCCCTCCGGATCTACAAGGCGCTGCAGCCGCTCGGCGCCCGGCTCGAACCGGCCGAGGTCATCGAGGCCACGGTCGATGCCACGTTCGAGTTACTCCCGCGCGCCACCCACATCGCCATCCTCCTGCGCTCCGACAACGACAAGGACCGGTTCGCCCTCGCGGTCTCCCGCGAGCGGCCGCGCGATTCCGCCGAGACCGATCCCGCCCGCCCCCAAGGCGATCCCGTCCGCGCCTCGCGCGCCGTCCTCCGCCGCGTGCTCGGTGATCGCGCCGCCGTGCTCACCGCCAACGCGCTCGAGGCGCTGTCCTCCGAGTCGATCATGGCCGGGTCGATTCTCTCGATCCTCGCCGTTCCCCTGTGGCGCGGCGACGACATCATCGGCCTCATCCAGGTCGACAACCGCGCCTCGATCGGCATGTTCCACGAGTCCGACCTCGAGGTCGCGCTCCTGCTCGCCGGCCAGGCCTCACTCGCGATCGATAACGCCACCCTCGTGCAGCGCCTGCGCGTCGCCGAGGAACGGGCCCGCGGCGAGAACGTCTACCTCAAGCGCAAAGATCAGAAGATCAAGTTCGACAACATCATCGGCGACTCGCCGGCGATGAAGGCCGTGCTCTCGCAGCTCGAGCGCGTGATCGACACCCGCGCCACCGTCTGCATCGAGGGCGAGACCGGCACCGGCAAGGAGCTGATCGCCTCCGCCGTCCACCACCAGTCGCAGCGCCGCGACAAGATGTTCGTCGCGCAGAACTGCGCCGCGCTCCCCGAGAACCTCCTCGAGAGCGAGCTGTTCGGTCACAAGCGCGGTGCGTTCACCTCCGCCGACTCCGACAAAAAAGGCCTGTTCGAGATCGCCGATGGCGGCACGCTCTTCCTCGACGAGATGGGCGAGATGCCGATGACGCTGCAAGCAAAGCTGCTGCGCGTCCTCCAGGAGGGCACCATCCGCCCGGTCGGCGCCACCGCCGAAAAGCAGGTCGACGTCCGCATCATCTGCGCGACCAACCGCGACCTCTCCGCCGAGGTCGAAAAGGGCTCGTTCCGCCAGGACCTCTACTACCGGCTGATGGTCTTCCCGATCAAGCTGCCGCCGCTTCGCGAGCGCCGCGAAGACATCCCGACGCTCGCCGCGCACTTCCTCAAGCGCTACGCCGACGAGTACCGCCTCGAGATCCCCGGCTTCACGCAGGACGCGCTCGATGCGCTCTCCGCCTACAACTGGCCGGGCAACATCCGCGAGCTCGAGAACGAGATCCAGCGGCTCGTCATCCAGGCCGAGCCGTCCCACTGGATCGAGATCACCGATCTCTCGCCGCGCCTGCGCAAGATCGAGGGCACCGTCACGCGCATCGCGCCCAAGCAGGGCACGCTCAAAGAAATGATGGAGCAGGTCGAGCGCTGGCTGATCACGGAAGCCCTCCGCGATCACGGCGGTAACAAGACCAAGACCGCGGTCACCCTCGGCATCACGCGCGAGGGCCTCCACAAGAAGCTCGCGAAGTTCGGCGTGTAGCTACCCCAGTGCTGCCCGGAACTCGGGGTTAACCCCGATGGTCACCTCGCGCCGCGATCCCCTAGCGTGCTGCGATGAAGAAACTCGTGGCGTGTGCGCTGGTGGTTGCAGCGTGTGCCGGCCCGGACGAGCTCGGCAGCTCGACCGGCGACGTGATCTCGGATCAGCTTCACAACGGCGGCGTCACAGGCTTCTTCTTCTTGCCGCCGATGGTGCCCAAGCCCGGGCCGTACGGCGATTTCGTGGCGACCGCAACGCCCACGGTCTCGATCGATCGGATCGATGGCGCCGGCGGCTCGCTCGAGCACCTCGCGACGTTCACGATGACCACCGGACCTGGCGGCGAACGCGTCAAGGCGCACCTCAAGAACGCGCCGGGCGACGACGGTGATACCGACAGCGAGGGCTACTTCGTCGCACGCTGGCGCACCAAGGACTTCAATCTTTCACCGTCGGCGACGTATCGCGTGACCGTCACGGTGCCCGGCCGCACGCTCGGTTACGCGGACATCGACGTGGTGGCCACGAAGAAGGAGTTCAAGAGCGTCGACACCACGAGCTTCACGCCGCTGATCGACGATGACGTGCTGCGGATCAAGTTCCGCATCGATCGGCCGGCGGTCGATCGCGATCTCGACGGCGTGTTCGACCTGGTCGACAACTGCCCGACCGTCGCCAACGCGAACCAGCTCGACTCCAACCACGACGGCGTCGGCGATGCGTGCGCGAACAACGGTACGGTCGGTCCGGCCGGTGGCACGGTGACCGCGTCCGACGGTGCCGTGCTCGATATTCCGCACGGTGCGCTCGATCGGGCGACGCAGCTGTCGATCACGCGAAGCGCGGCCCCACCGCCGCCGGGATACGGCGCGATCGGACCGCTCTACGTGCTCGAGCCAGCCGGGACCGTGTTCGCGCGGCCGGTCTCCGTCACGCTGCCGCTACCCGCGGGCACGACACACGCGTCGATCTACTGGTCGCGCTACGACAACACCGGCCACGACGCCGTCGGTGGCAAGGTGTCCGGATCGACGATCACCGTCCAGGGCACGCACTTCAGCAGCATCTTCGTCGGGCCCGACGGTGGCCCGTACCGGATCGACGGGACCGCGAGCACGACGTGGGTGTCCGCCAACCTCGGGCGCTCGACCGAGGACGACGTGTTCATCGCCGGGACGACGATCGAAGCGCTGGTCGGAAGCGATCCGCCGCGTACGGCCGTGTTCGACCCGACGCCACCGGGTGAACCGCAGGTGTTCCACATCGACAACGTTCCCGAGGGCGAATTCACCCTTCACACCGGGCCCACCACCGGCGTCGAGTACGACACCTACTTCGTCGACTCGACGACGGCAGTCCAGCGCCCGGACCTCGGCATCGTCGTCGGCGGGCGTTCCGATCGCACGCCGATCACGGCCTCGGCCAAGCTCGCACTCCAGTTCTCGAACCTCGACACCTGGTCGAGCCAGGACAGCCTCGAATACTTCTCGTCCGAAGCGATGAACTGGGGATTCGCGTTGCCCGAGCCCGATGCGAGCGGCCTGTTGCAACTCGATCTGCACGACAATCCCGACGGTTTCGCCATCACGCCCGAGCCCTCGGTGATCGACCGGACCAAGGGTGATCGGATGATGGTCGGTCAGCTCCACACTCTGCCCAGCTCGAACTCGTTCGACTACACGGCGATGACGCGCGCGACCGAGCTGCCGGCGTTCGATCTCTCCAACAACAGCAACGTCACCGTGCCGGCGGCACTGCAGCAGGTGTCGTCCGCGCACACCTTGTCGCTGGACTGGCACGGCGCCGACATCGCCGCAGCATTTGCCGGCCATCTCAACCCCCGGTCCTTCTTCTGCGACGGCTGCGCGAATTCCATCGGAGTGATCGCGGTGCCGTGGAACGACGGCAACCCCAACGAGGCACTCGATGGTGCGTACGCTCCGAGCGCGGACCTGTTGTTCTACAACGACTTCACGCCGGGCTCGAACGTCAACGTCGGCACGATGGTGTACGGCGATTCTGCGACGTTCGGTGGTCGGTGGGCGAACCTGGTCGCCGCGGGCTGGGGCGTGACGACGCCGTTTCGCCTGCCAGGGACCAAGCCATCACCGACGGCGCGGACCGGCGATGGCTATCTCGAGTTACGGAGCGTGCAACCTTCGCTCACGGTCGATCCACAGATCGGACCGCCGACCGGGATCAAGATCGACGGGGCACCGTTCTTCGATCGCAATCCGTGGGGAGGCGCGACGCCGACGATCAGCTGGAGCGCACCGGCGAACGCCGTGATCTATGTCGTGACGATTCGCGAGCTGTCGATCGACGCACAGAACCGTACGGTCTCGCACGTCATCGCGACCCTCGCGACCACCGATACCTCGATCAAGGTCCCTGCGGGGTTGTTGTCTTCGACGCTTGGCTACGCGTTCACGCTGCAGGCGTATGCCTCGCTGACCGGGAATTCCGACGACGTCGATGCCCTGCTCGCGTCGCCCTACAAATCCGCCAACAACATCGCGATCGCCACGCTCACCTCAGGTCCATACGGCGATCTTCAGGGCCCGCCCGAGGCGAAAATCATCCAGAATGGTCAATCGTATCCGTTCGGCATCGTGCTGGGCTCCGACGCGATCTACTGGACGGAGCGCGGCGACCCGAACTGGGAGCCGTCCACCGGATCGTTCGGCCGGATCTGGACCGCGTCACTCGATCCGAACAATCCCAACCCGCAGGTCGTGAGCGACAACGAGAACGAACCGACCGCGATCGCGATCGACGAGGCCAATGGACTACTCTACTGGACCAACCAGGCGGACGGCCCCAACGGCACGGTGGTTCGCTATCGGCTGTCGGATGGACACCGCGACGAGTTCCCCGCGCCACAGTTCGGGTTGAACCTCTTGGTCATCGATCACGACGTCTATTTCAGCGGCAACGGGATCAAGATCCTGCGGCCGAACGACGCGATCGATCTGTTCGATCCGATGGGCACGGACAACATGGCCACCGACGGTACGACCGTGTTCTGGACCGACTGGGGCGATCCGCCGCCGGCGCAGACGGGCCGCGTGCTCGGGCTCCCGATCGCGACGCCGCTGGCGACACCGGCCATCTTCGCAACCGGTCAGGCGCAAGCCTGGGATATCCAGGCACCGGGAGATGGCTACGTCTACTGGTCCGATCAGGCACCCGAGCAGCCGTTCGGCGCGAGCATCCACCGCGCGCACATCGACCCGCTGGGTGGTGACGAACTGATCGCAGAGGCCGATGCGCCGGAGTCGATGTCGCCGGTGTTCGCGATGGATTCGCAGTACGTGTTCTTTGTCGACGGCAGCGTGCTGTGGAAAGCTCCGAAAGGTGGCGGCGCGAGGACGTTCGTCGCCAGCGTCTACGACGGCGGTTGCCCGGGCGGCAAGATGGTCGTCGACGAGAGTCACCACGCCGTGTACTGGACCGACCACTGCGGTCAGGCGACGTACCGCGCGAGCTACTAGCGGCCGAACAGCGCCGCGATCAACGCCGTGCGGTTATCGACACCCACCTTGCGCAGCGCACTCGAGACGTGATGCTCGACCGTCTTGAGCGCACACTCGAGCGTCGCCGCGATCTGCCGGTTGGTCGAGCCATTCGCGATCAGCTGGACCACCTCGGTCTCGCGCGGCGTCAGGTTCCACCGCGGGACGACCGGTTGCGGCGATTCCGACGGCTTCATGATCGCCAGGAAGTGCTGGACCGAGCCGCAGTAGAACGGCGTCACGCCGAACCGGAGCTCGTCGGGGCCGGCACGGCGGAGCAGCAGCGCGCGGTGGGTGTTCGCGGCCGACAGCCAGACCGCACCGACCCGGTTGGAGGCGACCACGCGCCGACTCGCGACCACGAAGGCCGGGGTAGCGACGTGCTCGAGCACGACCATCAGGGCCTGCTCGACGCCGGATCCAAGCGACAGCGGACCTCCCACCCCAGAGATACACCGGTCGGTCCGGCGATCGGTCACGCGGTCAGAGGTCGGTAGCGGTCCCGCACTCGTAGTCGACCCAGGTGACGGCGCCCGCCACCAACGGTAGCGGATCGGCATCGCGGGGCTGGCAGGGCAGGGTGGCGGCCTGCGGCACGACGGCGGTGAAGGATGTCGCGTCGTTGGCAGGCAAGTTTGCGAGGAGGAGCGTCGAGCCGCTGCCACCATCGACCGTCGCGGTGCCGAGGTGCGGGTCGCCGTTGTTGTCGTAGACCATGCCGAACTCGGGCGTCAGCGTGCCGGCCGAGGACAGCGTCGCGGCATAGCCACCGATCTCGGCGTTGCGGAAATCGATCTCGACGGTGGCCTTGGTCGAGTCGAAGGTCTTTCCGAGGCCCGACGCGCTGGTCACGTCGGGTGGACCCATCAGATAGAAGATGCGCGGCCGGAGGTTATCGGCGGCGACGACGCCGCGGATCATCGGGAACAGCTCGGGATGACTGGTGGCTTCCGCGCGGAAGATGGCGCGCGAGCCCTCGGGGACGTCGAAGAAGAAGTCGCCGTTGGCGTCGGTCGTGGTGGTGCGGCCGGTGCCGACGAGGGTGATGGTGACGCCCGCGAGGCCGCCGTTGAAATCGACGTTGCCGGAGATCCGCACCATCTTCGCCGCATCGATCGGCGCGTCGGGCATGGCATCGGGATGCGGATGCATCGGGGCATCGGAGGTCGCGAGCAGCGAGTTGTCACCGCACGCGGCGAGGAGGAGCGGGAGAACGAACGATTTCATGAAGCACCTCGAACATCGCGGCGGAGCCGGGCGAGAGCGGCGCGGACCTTCGCGCGTGCGGCGCGCGCATCCCAGCCGTGTTGCACGCCGATCTCGTCGAACTCGGAGCCGGCGAGCCAGCTACTGAGGGCGGCGTATTGATCGGCGGGGAGCGTGTCGCGCGCGGTCGCCAGCAGCTCGCGGGCGACGACGGTGCCGGTGATCGAGGGGCGATGGCCGGGGTCGATCTCGTCGATCGATTCGGCGAGCGTGTTGACCAGGCGCTTGATCGCGGCGCCCGATTCGTCGACGTCACCGAGCCGGCGGGCGACGTGATCGCGGATCGCGTTGGCGGTGACGATCGCGAGCCAGTCCTCGAGCTGCTTGTCGGGGTTGCGCGCGTGCCACGACGGAAACGTGCGGAGTGCGCGGAAGTCATTCTTGCGCAGCTTCGCGAACACCTGCGAGACGACCTCGCGCCGATCGTCGGCGGAGTTGCGCAGCTGGCCCATCCGGCGGCTGGTCCGGACCCGCGCATCGACCTGTTCCCAGAGATGCCCGAGCAGCCGCATCCACGCAGCCCGATCGCCCGCCAGCGATGCCTCGAGATCGACCAACACAGAACATCTTTAACACGACGCAGCTTCCGCATATGCTGCCGCCGTGGGGAGTGACGAGACGTGGCCGCGCCGAGGGTGCGTCCTCGGCGGCAAGTTCCTCGTCGGGGAAACGCTCGGCGAGGGCGGAATGGCGATCGTGGTGGCGGCCACCGACCGCAAGACGGCGCGCCGGATCGCGCTCAAGCTGCCGCGTCCCGAGCGCCGACGACCCGCTGACCTCGAGCGGTTCGAGCGCGAAGCCAAGGCGATCGGCGCGCTCGCCAGCCAGCATCTGCCACGGGTCTACGAGACCGGAACACTGCCCGACGGTGTGCCGTACATCGCGCTCGAGTATCTCGAGGGCATCGACCTCGCCACGCTGCTGAGCACGCGCACGCTCGATCCTGCGGCCGCGGCGGAGATCATCGGGCAAGCGTGCCGCGCACTCGCGGTGGCGCACGCGGCGGGCATCGTGCACCGCGATCTCAAGCCGGCGAACCTGTTCCTGACGGCGAGCAGTGGGCGCGTCGTCGTCAAGCTCCTCGATTTCGGCATCTGCCGCACGCAGGCACCGACCGGCGCGACGACGACCGGTACGTTGCTCGGCTCGCCCGCCTACATGCCGCCCGAGCGGATGCGACCGTCGGCCACGGTCGATGCGCGGGGAGATCAGTGGTCGCTCGGGATCGTGCTGTTCGAGATGGTCGCGGGCCGCCGGCCATTCGACGCGCCCGCGTTTCCCGACCTGTGTTTGCAGATCTTGCTCGACGATGTGCCGCCGCTCGATGCCCCCGACGCGTTCGTCCGGATCATCCAGCGCTGCCTCGCGAAGGAACCCGATGCGCGGTTCACCGACGTCGCGGCGCTCGCCGACGCACTCGCCCCGCTCGCACGGCCGATCGATCCTGCCGAGCTCGGCATCGCATCGCCGCAGCGGACCACACCGCGCCGGCGATGGACGCGCGTCGCGGCCGCACTCGGGGCGACCGCCGCGATCGGCATCGCACTCGCGCGCGTCGGCGAGGATCGTGAACCGAGCGCACCGGCAAGCCCGATCGAGGCGGCAACGCGCGTCGAACCCGTACGCTCGTCGACCGACCCGCGACGAGCCGACGTACACGCGGCGCCTCGCGAACAGGCGCTGCCCGCGCGTGAACCCAGCCCACGCGTGTATGCGCGCCCGGCAAAGGCGACCCGATCCAAACCGGCGGCCGAACCGGTCGCCGAGCCGGCTCGACCGATGTCGCCGGAACCGGCAGCGAGCCCTCCCACCGATCCGCTGGCATCGCCGTTCTGATGCGCGTCGCTGCCGTTCTCCTGCTGTTGTCCTCGGCGATCGCGTTCGCCGACGACACCGAGCGCGATCCGGTCGCCCTCCAGCTGTTCGACGAGGGCCGCCAGCTGATCGCGAGCGGCGCCACCGACCAAGCGTGCGCGAAGTTCGAAGCCGCGCGGGCGCGGGTCGGCTGGCTCGGCATCAAGCTCAACCTCGCCGATTGCTACGAACGGATCGGCAAGACCGCGACTGCATGGGCGCTGTTCCGCAAGGCCGCGGACCAGGCGGAGCGCGCGGCGGATCCTCGCGCCGCGTTCGCACGCGAACGTGCAGCAGCACTCGAACCGAAACTGTCGCGGATCTCGATCGACCGCGCGGATCCCGCGACCGAGATCCGGCTCGACGGCAGGCTGCTCGATGCGGCCGAGCTCGGCGCACCGCTGCCCGTCGATCCGGGCGACCACGTGGTCGATGCGAGCGCACCGGGACATCAGCCGCTGCATCGCACGATCACCGCGAGTGGCGATCTGCAGATCGATATCCCCGTGCTCGAGACCATCGCGTTGCCCGCGCCGGTCGTCGCGCCGATCGCGATCGCGCACCGGTCGCGGTTGCCGTTCGTGCTCGGCGCTGCCGGCGCCGCCGCCGCGCTCGGTGCGGTGGGACTCGGGATCGATGCCAAGCTGCGGGTCGATCGCGCGCACGACGGGCACTGCAATCGCGCGCTGGAGTGCGATCGCGAGGGCTACGATCTGCTCCGCGGTGCGCGTCTGCGCGGGGACGTCGCGACGGTGCTCGGTGCTGCGGGCGTGCTCTCGATCGGCGCTGCCATCGTCATCCACGTGCGGCATCGCGAGATCACGCCGCTCTCCGGTGGCGTCGGGCTCGCCGTGCGAGGCTCGCTGTGAGATTTGCCGCGCTTGCCGTGCTCGCCGGCTGCAATCAGCTGATCGGTGCCGGTGAGCCGACGCTGCTCCCCGATGCGGCTCTGGTGACGCCGAGCTGTGCGACCGGCTGGCAGACCAGGACGTCGATCATCGTCGACAATCCGGGCGCCGCGCTCTCCGACTACCAGGTCGCCATCCCGATGGCCGGGCCCGAGCTGCGGTTCGCGGTCGCCGGCGAGGGACCACTCCGGCAGGCCATCGAGCCCGGCCTGGTGTGGGTCGCGATTCCCTCGCTGCCCTCCGGCATCACCGAGCTCACCGCGTTCACCGACAATCCCGGCGCTCCGGCATGGGACGTGTCGCCGTTCGACGACGTGCTATCGAACGCGAGCTTCGAGGACAACAACGGCTGGACCATGGAGCCTCCACTCGGCGTCGCCGGCTCCTTCACGCTGCAGTCGGAAGGCTGGGCGACCGATGGCAGGATGTCGCTCGCCGTCGATCACGAGGTCGTCGTCGACCGTGACTACACCTCGTCGACGGCGATCAGTCAGAACGTGACGTTTCCCGAGGGCAGCCACTACGTGCTGCGCTTCGATGTCGACATCATCGCGGCCTCGCACGATGGTGTGAACGGCACCAACGACGGCACGTTCTCGATGACGCTCGGTGCCGGCCTGCAGATCATCTGGCAGCTCTCCGGCAACTCGGGAAACATCACCGGACAGCACCTCGGCGAGGAGACCACGCCGATCGACCCCGGCACGTCGCCGATCACGATCATGACGCGCGTCGAGCGCGGCAATGCCCCGGGGTACGCGAAGGGCTTCTTCGATCACCTTCGGGTGCGCAAGCACGCATCTCCCGAGCCGACCGTTCACGTCGGCAGCGCGCGTCCCTGCGACTGACCTATAATGAGGGGATGCCCCCGGGGGACGACGTCGAGGACGATCGCGATCCCGCGTCGAGCGACGCCGGAGCGACCGATCCGGGCGCGCGCAAACCGCGGCGCGGCATCTCCGGGATCATGGAGCGCGACGACGCGTTCGACGACCCGCCGGAACCGGTCCGCGACGCGAACGACACCAAGAGTGGGTCGACCGTCGCGGACACGCCGCGGACACGCGGGCAGGCGAACCTCGCCGCGCTGCCGACCCGGTTCACCGTCACGTCGACGCTCGGCGAGGGCGGCATGGGCACCGTCGTCGAAGCCTACGATCGCGCGCTCGGACGCGACGTCGCGATCAAGGTGCTCGGCAGCGAGGCCCACGGCGATCAGGCGGTCGGCGCGCGGTTCGTGCGCGAGGCCCGCGCGGCGGCGCAGCTCCGTCATCCCGGCATCGTCCAGGTCCACGACATCGATCCCGACGGCCAGTTCATCGTGATGGAGCTGGTGCGCGGCGAGTCGCTGTCGGCGCGGCTGCGACGCGAGAACAAGCTTCCACCGTCCGAGGTTCGCCGGATCGGTGGAGCGCTGCTCGAGGCGCTCGGCGTGGCGCATGCAGCCGGCATCGTGCACCGCGACGTCAAGCCGGCAAACGTGCTGCTCGGCGAGGACGGCGAGGTCAAGCTCAGCGATTTCGGCGTCGCGTTCTTCGGCGACAGCGACCTGACGATGCCGGGCACCCGGATCGGCACGCCGGCGTACATGGCACCGGAGCAGCTGCGCGCACGCCATGTCGATGCGCGTGCCGATGTCTACGCGGCGGGCGCCACGCTGTTCGAGGCCGCGACCGGCAAGCGGATGCACGACGACGACGTGCCGAAGGACTACGCGACGGCCGTGCGCGACGCGACGGGCGATCCGGTGCTCGCGGCGGCGATCGCGAAGGCGGTGCGCGAACGTCCCGCGGATCGGTTTGCCGACGGTGCGGCGTTCGCGAAGGCGCTGGATGGCCCGACCATCACCGAGGTCGCCGGCAAGCCACTCGAAGCGCCGCGCAGCTCGCGCACGTGGATGGCCGGACTCGCCGCGCTCGCGGTGGCCGGCGGCACCCTCGGGTTCGCGCTGCGCGGCACGGATTCCGATCGCGGAGGACCGCGGGATGCGGGCGTGGTGACGATCGACGCGAAGGTCGGCCCGCGCGTGATCGCGCTGCTGCCGTTCGCCGACGCGACGAACGATCCGCTGCTCGACTTCGCATCGTCGGGACTGCCGAACCTGCTCGGCCTCGAGCTCCACGAGGTCAAGGGCGTCAGCGTCGTCGGTTACTACCAGCTGCTCGGTCACCTCAAGGGTCCCGACGAGCCGGTCGAGGCGTGGCGCGCCGTCGCGGCGAAGCTCGATGCCAGCGTCGTGGTGCGCGGCGAGCTCGGCAAGGTCGGCGACCGGATCCACGTGATGATCCGGATCGAGAGCCCGACGGGTACGCCGATCGACGTGATCGAGCGCGACGCGAAGATCGAGGAGGTCCCCGAGGTGGTGCGCAGTGCGGCCGGGCAGGTGGCGACCGCCGCACTCGGCAAGCGGCTCGCGGCCTCCGCGCGCACGGCGACATCATTCGATGCGGATCGCGAGCTCCAACTCGGCATCGCCGCGCTCGAGCGCGAGCACGTCCCCGATGCGGTGACCCACCTGCGCGCCGCGGTTCATCACGCGCCGGATCTCAAGCTCGCGCACTATTACCTCGCGGTCGCGCTGTACTGGAGTGCACCGCCGGCCGAGCCCGCGCGCGAGGAGATCGATCGCGCGCTCGCGCTCGGGCTCGACGAGGCGCAGCGCGGGTTTCTCGCCGGCATCCGCCACATCGTCGACCAGGACTACAAGACCGGGATCGATCAGCTGCTGCCGCTCGCCGAGAAATATCCGGCGAACAAGGACATCCTCTATGGCCTGTTCGAGGCGCTGTTCCACGGCGGCCGACCGTCGGAGGCGATGGCGATCTATCACCGCCTGATCACGCTGCAGCCGCGATTCCGGCTCGCGCTGATCCACGCGTTCACGTTCTACCTCGCCCACGGCGACGACAGCGGCACCAGCTGGGCATCCGCCCTCAACGATCCCGCCGGCGACGCGTACAACCGGATCTGGGAGCCCCGCGTCCTGATCGGGCATCGCGACTACAAGGCGGTGATCCGGCTGATGTCGCAGAAGATCGAAGCCGACCCCGCCAACAGCGGCGATCTGCAGGGCGAGCTGATGACGGCGTACTTGCTCGACGGGCAGGTCGAGGTCGCCGCCGCGATGATCGGCAAGGCCGGAAGGACCAACGCCGCTGCCACCGCGAGTGGTCAGCTCGCGCTCGCCGGGATCCGCGGCGATGCCGCCAATCGCGCGAAGTGGCGCAGTGTCCAGCTGCGCGACTTCGCGATGATGTCGGGCGGCGCACCGCGCACGATCCAGCTGACCGCGGCCGCGGTCGCCGAGCTCCCGGTCGCGAGCAAGGCCGAGATGCTCGAGATGCGGAAGCTGATCGGCGAATCGATCGTCGCGGACTACTCGCGATCGCTCAACCTGAACCTCGCCGAGACCATGCTGGCCGACGCGCTCGCCGACGACGCGACACTCGAGAAGTTCGCGAAGAGCCCGTACCCCGAGGTCTCCGGCATCGCGATCGCCGCTCTGGCGCGCAAGCAGAAGGATTTCAAGACGGCGATCGAGGCCGGCCGCCGGGCGATCGCGGCATCGGGCGACGGCCGGTTCATCATCCACGAGCACTTCCTGCTCGCCGGCGATCTGCGCGCATCCGGAGATCACGCCGGTGTGGTCGCGACCTGCGACGAGGTGATCCGCCCGCGGTTGTTCAGCTGGGACTGGGCGGCGCGTGTGGTCCCGTGCCTGCAATGGGCGGCGGAGGCGAACGAAGCACTCGGCAAGCGCGACGAAGCGCGCACCGCATGGAACCGGATTCTCACGCTGCGCAGCTCCACCCCCGGCGATCCGGTGGTGCGCGATGCGCGCGCAGCCATCGCTCGACTCGAGTAGAATGCTGTCGATGCGCGCCGCGCTCGCCCTGTTGCTACTCCCGAGCCTCGCGGCGGCCGACATCGACGAGAAGGGCGTGCGTGCCGGCAGCGTATACACCGGCGCCGATCACGACGGCGTCAAGCCGAGCCCCGGCATCACCGGGGGTGCGTTCATCGTGCAGCGGTTCGCGCCAAACTTCGGGCTCCAGATCGAGAGCCTGTTCGAGCGCCAGACCTTCGACCTCCATCCCAACAACACCGACGAGGGGACGTTTCACCTCTACGCGATCGAAGCACCGGTGCTCGCCCGGCTCGACGTCGCCCCGCAGCGGTTCTACCTCGCGGCCGGCGTCGGTCCGGTGGTGTCGCTCGGCGGCGTCCGGAGCGTGATGACGTCGGAGCGCGTCGACGAGATCAACAGCTTCAACCTGGCGGCGCAGGTCGGCATCGGCATCGAGGTTCCGGCCGGCCCCGGACGCATCACGATCGACGCGCGCTATCGACACCTGCTGTTCGATCTGTCCGATACAGGCAACTTCATCAACGAACCGAACGCGGTGAAGCAGTCACACATGATCCTGGTGTGCGTCGGCTACGGCTTTCCGTGACACCATCCGCGGATGCTTCACCTCTACGTCGGTAGCAAGCGGTACTCGTCGTGGTCGCTGCGGCCGTACCTCGCGCTCGCGCACGCCGGCGCGCAGTTCGAATGCACGACCATCCTGCTCGACCGCGACGAGTCGAAGGCGAACATCCTCGCCGTCAATCCGACCGGTCGCGTTCCGGTGCTCCACGACGGCGAGCTCGTGATCCAGGACTCGCTCGCGATCTGCGAGTACGTCAACGAGCTCTATCCCGCCGCGCAGCTGTGGCCGGCCGATCGCGCAAAACGAGCGAAGGCGCGGGCGATCAGCGCCGAGATGCACTCGGGGTTTGCGGCGCTGCGCTATCACCTGATGATGGACATCGGCGGCACCCGCCCGCCGACCAAGCACCCCGAGGCGCTCGCCGATATCGCGCGGGTCCAGGAGATCTGGCGCGAGGCGCTCGCCGCATCGGGCGGACCGTTCCTGTTCGGCACGTTCACGATCGCCGACGCGATGTTCGCGCCGGTGTGCACGCGGTTCGTGACCTACGGCGCCACGATCGACGACACCAGCCGGCGCTACGTCGAAACCGTCGTCGCGCTGCCGGCGATGAAGCAGTGGGCGGCCGATGCCGCGGCCGAACCGGTGACGCGGCCGGTCAACAAGCTGTAACAAAAGTTAAACGTTCAACTTTCAACTCAGCCGTCTACAGTCGCCGGCATGAGAGCAGCGGCGATTGGCGCGTTCGCGTGCGTGGCTGCCTGCGGAACTGCGGTACCGGGGCCGTCGTCGTCGGGGGGCGACGACACCCCGGCGGCCGACGCCCCGATCGCTCCGCCGAGCGACGCTGCGCCCGACGCCGTGGTGTTCGACGAGGCGGCGACGTTCGAACCCACCGGCGCGCTGTGCGATATCCCGGCCGATTACGTCGCGAGCGGTGGCGATCCGTATCGACCGCCGTGTCAGATCGCGGTCGGCAACTACCGCGATCCGGTGCCACCGAAGTCATCGCTGCGCGTCGTCGCGTGGAACGTCGAGTTCGGCAACGACGCCGCGACGGTGATCGCAGCGCTATCGAATCGTCCCGAGCTCGCGAACGCCGACCTTCTCCTGCTCTCCGAAGTTCCGCGGCAATCGCTCACATCGAATCCCGACAACATCGACCTCGCGCACGATCTCGCGGTCGCGCTGCATCGCAGCTACGCGTTCGCCGTCGAGTGGGATCGCCGCGAGGTCGCGGGCGAGCTCGGCGAGCACGGCGTCGCGGTGCTCTCGCGCTATCCGATCGCGCATCCGCGGATGCTCCGCCACGCGCAGCTCAACGACTGGTACTCGGAGGATCATCTGTACGGTGGCCGGGTCTCGCTCGGCGTCGACATCCTGGTCGGCTCGACGGTGCTGTCGGCGTACGTCTCGCACTTCGACACCCGCGGCACCGGCGATGCCGGCCGCGCGCAACAGGCCGCCGAGCTGCGCGCTGATGCGACCGCGCAGGGCCGTCCCGCGATCGTGATCGACGGCGGCGACTTCAACACCTGGACGTGTAACCCGCTGGTGTCCGATTGCACGGTCGCGCCCGATGCCGAGGCCACCGTCGAGAACTTTCTCTCCGATGGCTGGCACAACGGCGACGGCTCGTGGAACGGCGTCACCCAGATCGGCAAGGGCTTCTTCCCGCAGCGACTCGATTGGATCTTCTATCGCGGCCCCGGCGGCACGCCCGGTCAGGCCGACGCGAACGCGCAGGGCTCCGATCACCTGCCGGTCTACGCCGACATCCAGATCTAGCCAGGGCAACCGCGACGGTCAGACGTCGTCGTCGGTCGCCTGCGCGACCGGTGCGGTGAACGGCGTGCCCGACAGCGTCGCCATCGCGGTCGCCAGGTTCGCGACCTCGACCGATGGCGGCGCGTTGCGCTCGAGCATGAACGCGCACGTCGCACACGACGTGATCACCATGCCGCCGCCGGTGGTGTGGACCTCGGAGAGCCGGCGCTTCGCCATCTGATCGGCGATCAGCGGCATCGTCTTCGGCAGCAAGCCGCCACCGCCGCAGCACTCGGTGTCGGTCTTGCTCCAGCCGAACTCGCGCACCTCGACGAGCTGCGACAGCGCCTTGCGCGGCTGCTCGACGACGCCGTTGTAGCGCGCGTGGTAGCAGGGGTCGTGGTAGTAGACCGACTTCTTGTTGATCGGGCACGCGAGGTTGCCCGCGACGGGAAGCAGCAGATCGGCGAGCGACACGATCTCCGTGCGCAACGTGATCCCCTCGGCGGGGTACTGGGCGCGGAGTGCATACAGACACGCGGAGCAGTTGATCGCGATCTTGCGAAACCCGCGCAGCGACGCGGCGACCCGGCCGGCGTGCCAGCGAAACAGATCGCGGTGGCCGGCGGCGAGCAGCGGATAACCGGCACACGCCTGCGGTGCCTCGACCAGCTTCACCTGCTCGAGCCCGACACGCTCGAATAGCGCGAGCGCGGCGGCGATGTCCTTGACGCCCTTGTCGATCGCGTCGCACCCCGGCCAGAACCCGATCTCGCCGCTCGCCGCGAGCTCACCTTCGAACAGCGACTGCAGCTGCGCGACCAGCCGCCGCTCGCGCGCACGGAAGCGCTCGCTGTACCCGGTGAGCGCCGGATGCGAGACGCCCTTCTGCACGGCCGCGGCGCGCCCCGAGAGCAACACCAGGCCGGGCTCGTTCTCGTGATCGCAGTACATCGTGCAGTGCCGGCACCCGGTGCACGCGTACAGCGGATCCACCGACTCGGCGGTCCACTGGTTTCGCCCCAGCCGCAGCTGGTTGAGCCGATCCATCTTGACCTGCGGGATGAACGTCTCCCGTCCGCTTGCCGTCGAGACCGGGCACGCGTGCCTGCACATCTTCGGACAGAACGTGCAGTAGTCGAGCTGCCGCTCTACCGACTTCGGGGAGAACGGCTCTTTCGAGTCGGACACTGGCCCGACTATACGTCAGTTGAGTCCGTCGACACGCTGCCGGAGCTGCGCGAGGTCGCGCGCGATCCGCGGATTCTGGGGCTCCAGGATCGCGAGCCGCTCGAGCACGTCGAGCGACCTGGGCAAATCTCCGTTGCGCCCGTAGATCCCTGCCAGGTTGACCAGCATCCGGGCGACGATCTGCCGCTTGGTGGCCGCCGCGATCACGCTGGGCTCGAGCACGGCATCGGGAGTCGTGGTCTTGCGGAGCAGATTTTCGAGGTCGCCTGGCGTCAGCGATCGCCCGCCGGAAAACGGATCGAGGAACAGCCACGCATCCTCGATCGCGACGCGCACCAGGAAGTGACCGGGGAAGTTGACGCCCTGTGCGAGCACGCCGACCCGCCGCGCGATCTCGAGGTAGAGCACCGACAGCGAGATCGGGATGCCGGTCTTGCGATCGATCACCTCGGTCAAGAAGCTGTTGCGCGGATCGTAGTAGTCGTCGGTGTTGCCGACGAAGCCGAGGTTATCGAACAGGTGGTCGCTGATCGCGCGTGCGCGACCGATGCCACCGGTCGCGCGCTCGACGGCCGGCCGAACTTCGCCGGCGATGCGATCGAGTAGCGAGACGTAGTCTTCGACGGCACGGCGCGGGTGTTCCCACGCACCGATCAGCAGCGCAGCTTGGTCGAGCGGGATGTCATCCCGTTCCACGACCGAAGCGAACTGGTTCAGCCCCGGCTCCACTGGCTGCAGAATACCACCGCGGCCTTCGCGCTTTAAAAAAAGCTGCGACCGTTTGCCGTCGGAGAATCTCCCAACTGGGTCTACGGCCAGAGGATCTACGTTATGATGATCTGCGTCATGGCCGAGGACCCACGTCCAGGACTGATCGTCGGCGGCCGTTACGAGCTGATCGAGATCGCAGGTCGCGGCGGCATGGCAGACGTCTGGCGCGGTCGGGTCCGCGGCGATTCGGGGTTCGTGCGCGACGTCGCCGTGAAGCAGATGCACGGCAACCTCGCGAGTCAGCCGCAGTACGTCGCGATGTTCGTCGAGGAGGCCCGAATTGGTTCGGCCCTCCAATCTCCGAATGTCTCCGAGGTGCACGACTTCGTGCACGACCGCGGCCACTACTACATGGTCCTCGAGTGGATCGAGGGCATCGACCTCGGGAGCTGGGTCCGCTACCACCTGACCAAGGCCGAGCCGACGCGGTGGGAGCTGGTGGCAGCTGTCGGCGTCGGCATTCTCCGAGGCCTCGCCGCCGCCCACGAGCGGCTCGGTCCCGACGGCCGGCCGATGCCGATCGTCCACCGCGACGTGTCCCCGCACAACGTGCTGCTGACGACGCGCGGCATGGTCAAGCTGATCGACTTCGGTCTCGCGCTCGCACCCGATCGGACGCAGGAGACCACCGAGCCCGGCATCGTCAAAGGCAAGATGTCGTATCTCGCGCCCGAGATCGTGAGCGGTGGCCGGCCGATTCCTGCATCCGATCAGTTCGCGTGTGGCTCGGTGCTGTGGGAAGCGCTGGTCGGCCGCAAGCTGTTCGACGGCGCCACCGATTACGAGACCTACACGCGCCTGCGCGAGTGCATGGTGCAGCCGCTCCGTCCGCTGCGCAGTGATGTGCCTGCACCGTTCGCGCAGATCATCCATCGCGCGCTCACGCTCAAGGTCGAGTCGCGCTTCCCATCGACCCGCGAGATGGCCCGTCAGATCGGCACCGCGCTCAAGAAGGTGCAGCTTCGTAAAGATCTTCACACCGTCCTCGCGCGCACCGTCGTCGAGGCCCGCGAATCGCAGGGCATCGGCCCGCGCGCGCAGGAGGCGTCCGAGGCGACGCCGATCGCCGAGATGCTGCCGGCCGGTGCCGCGACTCCGACGCCGGTCACCAAGAACGCACCGAGCAACGAGGGCGGTGTGCTGGGTGCCGTGCGCGGGCTCCGTCACTACCTGCCGTTCTTCGGCAAGAAGAAGTAGTGCCGAAGAAGAAAGCCGATCCGGTGGTCGCACCGGCGGAGCTGATCGCGGCGACCACGAGCTATCCGATGGCTGGCGCGGATCAGATTCCAATGGTCCTCGCGCCGAAGATCCACATGGCGGCGTGGACCGGCGGCGATGGCGACTACGAGCGCGCGCTCGCGGTCAAAGGCGTCGGGGCGATCAAGATCGGCAAGGGCAACGGCCTGGTGATCCGCGAGTCCGCGAGCATGGCGTTCTGGCCGACCGCGACCGGCGGGCTGATCGTGATCTGGATCGGTGCCCGCAGCATCACCGGCTGCATCGCGGCGGCGCTGTCGATCACGACGTGGAAACCCGAGAAGGCGAAGCTGGTCGTCGTGAAGGGTGCCGAGACGCTCGTCCTGTTCGATTGTTACTCGCGGGGCAGCGAGCTGCGACCGGATGGCCGGATCGGTTTCGAACGAAACCACACGGTGACGTTCGATCTCGCGCCCGGCAGCTACGCGATCGACTCGTGCTGGAACTGGGAGGGCAGGGTGAAGGTCGGGCGCAAGATCGAGGACACCATGATCGGCGCGCTCCGGCTGCGGCGCTGATCATTGTTAGCCCGCTCGGTTATTCCAGCGGACCGACGGTCGAGAGCTTGCCGCGCTCGCGATACATCCGCTCGACGGTGCGGCGCAGCAGCGCGGAATCGATCTTGGTGTTCCCCGCAGCAGCGAGGTATGCGGCGCGCTCGCACGCGACCTTGATGAAGCCGCCCGATAGCTGGAACGTCTCGCCGAGCTTCTCGAAGTCGATGTCGGGCGCGCGCGCGGCCGCCGGCAACGTGCGGCGCCACAGCTCCGCACGCAGCTCGGTCGACGGGAACGAGAAGTAGACGTCGTACGAGAACCGGCGCTTGAACGCGGCGTCGATCGCGCCCGCGAGGTTGGTGGTCAGGATCGCGAGACCGCCGAACCGCTCGAGCCGCTGCAACAGGTAGTTGGTCTCGAGGTTCGCGTAGCGATCGTTACTGCTCTTGACGTCGGCGGTGCGCTTGCCGAACAGCGAGTCGGCCTCGTTGAACAGCAACACGACGTGACCTGGTTCGGCCGCATCGAACAGCTCCGCGAGGTTCTTCTCGGTCTCGCCGAGCCACTTCGACATCACCTGCGAGAGATCGATCTCGTAGATGTCGAGGCCGAGCCGCCGTGCGAGCACGGTGCCCGACATCGTCTTGCCGACGCCGGGGTGGCCCGAGAACAGCACCGAAAGGCCGTGTGCGCCACGCAGGCCCCATTGCTCGCGCACGGTGCGGCGCTCCTTCACCGCCGCCTCGATCTCCTGCAGCGCGCTCTTGGTGTCGTCGTCGAGCACCAGATCGTCGAGCGAGTGCGGCGTGTTGAGCCGCTTGCCGAGCCGCTGGATCTTCTGGTGTAGCTGCTGCGCGACCGCGGTCGACAGCTGCGGTACGCCGAGCTCGCCGTCCTCGCCGACATGCGCCACCGTCGCCGCGCGCGATGCGCCCTCGATGATGCCGCCCGGCACCGCGAACCGCTGTGCGAGATCGGCGGCTTCCTTGTCGCCCAGGCTCGGCACGCGATCGCGCCACATCGCGGAGCGCACGTCCGACGGCGGCACCTCGAGCTCGATGTGAACCAGCGGCCGCTTCGGAGCACGCGGCAACCGCTCGCGCGACACCGTGAACGCGACCGGTGCTCTCCACTCGTCGAGCAGCTGCGCCGCGAACGGTGGCAGCTCGCCATCTTGCGACAGCACGTCGTCGATATCGGGGATCGCGATCACCGCACCGAGCAGCCGCGCCTCGCGCATCACCGCGCGCACCGTGCCGCTCTGCTGCCACGCCGGCTGTGCCACCACGCGCCGCGCATCGAGCATCAAGACGAGCCGATTCGATTCGCCCGCGGCGAGCTGCAGCAGCAAGCGCTTGCCGAGGCCGCGCTGCCCCTGGACCACCAGCATGACGTCGCCGCTCTGCAGCGCCGCGGTCGCGCGCGCCACCGTCGACGCCGGAAACATTCCGCCGGTCGCTTCCGAGCGCAGCTCCGCGACGTCGACCAGCTCGGGATCGAGCTCGAGCGTGGTGCCGTCGATCAACTGCACGAGCCGCGGCGACGGGACGACGCGCCGGAACAGCAGCGAATCGGTCTTCGTCGTCTGCTCGACCTCGAGCAAGCGATAGAAGATCAGCGGCGACGACAGCGACAGATCGCGCGACAGCAGCGATCGGCTCTCCGGCGAATCGTAGACCAGCGATGCCAGCAAGCGCCCGTCGAGGCCGCGGCACGTCGAGTCGCGCGCGAGATAGCGATACGCGAGCACCAGATCGGGATCGAGCTCGGGAAGCAGCGCGAACGTCAGCGTCGCCCACTGCGTCGCGGTCAACCGGAACGCCGACGCGAGGTGGAGCAGGGGCATGATCTTGCCCTCGTCGATCGTCGCCTGGATGCGCGAGTCGACCTCGCGATCGAAGCGGAGCCACTTCTGGTACACCGCACCGGCACCGGTATCGACCGTCGGTGCGCGCCGGTTGTAGGCATCGTCCGCCGCCTTGAACAGCTTGCCGACCAGATCCGGCGTCCACTTGTAGTCGACATCGTTCTCGCTCTTGCCCGCTTCGCGCGACCAGCTCGCACGGATCGCGAACTCGACGCGTAGCCAGGTTCGCCGGAGCTCGTCGCGCAGGTGCTCGGCGACATCGCCGTAGGGCTCGGCCATGGCGAGACTATCGCCCAGCTAGGGAGGGGTCTGCTTGGGCGCCGGCGAACAGTTTGTGGTGCCGCAGGTGACCGGCTGCTGTGGCGCCACGAACAGGATCTGGCCGCCACCACCGCCGCCGCCGCCCCCGCCGAGGTTGGCCCCGTTGACGGTGGCTCCAGGAAACCCGCTGCCGCTGGTGCTACTACCGGCACCGCCATCGCCGCCGTTGGTCTGGTTCGCGCCACCGAGCGCCGATGTGAGTCCCGATGGATCGGCACCTCGGGCGCCGTTGCCACCTTGCGCGCCACCTTCGCCGCCACCGCCACCGTTGGCGAACAGCGTCTCGCCACCCGACAGCAGGATCGTCGGTGCATCGAAGCCGATCAAGCCCCCACTGCCACCGCCACCACCACCGGCGCGTGCGTCGACACCGCCGGCACCACCCTCGCCGGAGGCATTGATCGTTCCACTCACCTCGATCATCGACGAGGAGATCACGTAGACGGCACCTCCGCCGCGGCCTCCGGCGGCCTGTGCGGTCGATCCCGCCACGCCACCGGCACCACCCTTGCCGCCGGGGCAACCACCCTCCACGCCGTCGACTGCCCCGGCGACCGGAGCCGGCGGCGCGGTGATGCCAGCACCATCGCCACCACCACCGCCGAGGCCACCATAGCTGCCGCCTGCGCCTCCGGGACTTCCGAGCGCGGCCTCCGTGCCGTCGATCGCCTGCATGCAATCGGTTCGCGCACCGGCACCTGCACCGCCGCGCGTGTTCTGTGACGCGACGTCGATCGTACCGGTCCCCTCGATCGTGACGCTGCTCGCGCCGATCAACAACAGCGGGCGGCTACCGCTCGCGATGATCGTGGTGCCGACACTGATCTTGTCGGCAAGGAGCACGCATACCGCCGCAGCCTGCGGCAAGCACGTCGCGTCGGTGTCGATCGGGCTGATCAGCTCCATCGAACCGGTCGGCATGTCCGGCACGCAGATCTGAAACAGACCGCCCTTCTCCGGACGACCGAAGCAGAAGCCGGCATCGACCGGTGGCCCCATATCGGCGGGCATCGCGTCGTCGCCACCGCAGGTTCCGAGCTGGGTCTTGCACAACCCGTCGATACAGGACAGGCCATCGACGCAATCACCCGGGTTGGCGCAGCTGATCGTGCACGGCTGGATCCGGGGTGGGTTGTAGCACCCGACGATCGCGAGCAAGAACACCCCCCGCACCACACGATGGTACCGCGGCGCGCGGCAGCCGAGACTAATTTGCGAGCGGCACGGCGAGGGTGTCGCCGCTGATCACGACCGGCACTTCCTTGCCGTCGGGAGTCTTCTTCGCCTTACCGGCCGACGTCGCGGCCGCGTCGATCGTCGTGCCCTTCGCCGTCGGATCGTGATCGAACCACGTGGCGATCGACTTGCCGCCGATCTGGATGTCGGCGACCACCTGCACCGGATACTCCGACGGCTGGGCATCGCCCCACACCTGGAGCTCGAGCTTGGTGATCGTCAGCGTCGCGCCACCGGCGACCTTGACCGCATAGAAGCCGGCGGTGCCGAGGAAGCGCGCGAGCATGACGTCCTTGCTCTCGCGCGGCTCCATCGTGTCGACACCCACCGCGCTCTTGGGCGGCGGCAGCTTCGACGGCAGCACGTACCACCTCGCATCCTTGGAGGGGTTGTGAATCTTGACCTCGAGGCTGTAGTAGCTGAGCGGTGGGCGGCCCGGCTTCTCGCCGAGGATCTTGGCAGTGATGTCCATCTTCTTGGGCGGCAGCTTCTTCGGCGCCGGAGCCGGGTTTGGCTTCGACGGTTGAGCGGCCGCTGGAAGCACACCGCACACGAGGACGAGCGGCAAGAGCCAACGCATGGGGTTTCGACGGGTCATCACCGCCGATATTTATCCCACGGATTCGAGGCTTAGCCGCCGTCGCGGTTCGCTTTGACCTTCGACGGGTTGAGCGACATGCCGGCGATCGGGAGGAAGCCGCCCTTTCGGGTCGTGCCGTCGATATCGCTGTACGGCGGGTCGTTGAGGATCTGGTTGGCGTCGACGGTATCCGGGAACACGCCGCCGGCCGGATCGTACTTCTTGTCGCGCCACTTGCCGTCGGGGCCCTGCAGCTGCTGGTCCTTGATCGCGCGGGCGTCCTCGCCGTCGCGCGGGGCGTTATAGGCAGACACCATCTCGTCGACCATCGTGGTCTCGGTCTTGTCGGTGGCGCCCATGCCGGCCCACAGCCGCTCGCCCTTCGCATTCTTGCCCATGTAGAGCGAGTTCTCGCCCTGCCACGCGCCACCCGGGTGCTTCAGCAGATACTTCGGGTGGTTGTAGAAGTAGTACCACTCGCCCGGTTTGAGCAGCGCTTCCTTCTCCTCGTCGGAGGCGGTGCCGGTGTTCGGATCGCGACCCGGTCCGTCGACCGACTTCTTCGCCAGCTCGGTCGCATCGACCATGCCGTCGACCGGCGTGCCGTCGGTACCGGGTTTGATCACGAGGCGACGCGTCACGCCCTTGTCGATCGTCGGATCCGCCGAGCCGAACTGCGCGTCGAACTTCTTGTCGCCGATCGCCTTGCGGAACGTGTTGATCTGCATCGCGACGACGGCGCTGTTGCACTCGGCAACCGTCACGCCCGCGAGCCACGCCTTGATGCCGGCACTCGCGCTCTTGCCCGGCTTCAGGTCGAACTTCATGAACGCGCCCTGCTCCCACGGATTGATGAACTCGTCACCGTAGTGGTGGCCGTAGCGATACTCGTCCTTCCAGAGATCCATCCGGTTCGCGCGCTTGAGCTCGCGCTCGCGGTTGTAGCTGTACTTCACGCCGTGCGTGAGGTCGTACTGGCCGCCATCCTCGCCGTTCACGAGGTTCATCTCGTGGACCATGTTCTTGCCCATCGCCTCGTCGGTGGCGTCGATCTCGGGCTCGCCGGGACCGCCCGGATGGAACGAGTCGCCACCGGGCCGACGTGTCGTCGACGACGTATCGGGCGGCTGGGTATCCGTCGAGGACGTGGTCGAGGTCGAGGTGGTGGTTTGCGGGTCAGCCATGGGTCACCTATTTGTCGCGAGCTGCTTTGACCAACTTGGGATCGAGCGCCATACCGGCGGCGGGCAGGAAGCCACCCTTGCGGGTGATGCCACCGATCTTGTACGGCGGGTCGTTGAGGATCTGGTTCGCGTCGACGGTATCCGGGAACTCGCCGTTCGCCGGGTCGTACTTCTTCTGGATGGTGTACTTGCCCTCTTTGCTCTTGATGTGGGCCTGGAGCATCTCGCGCTCGTCAGCCTCGTCGCGCGGCGCGTTGTACGCCTCGACCATCTCGTCGACCATCGTCGACTCGGTCTTGTCGGTCGCGCCCATGCCGGCCCACATCCGCTCGCCCTTGTCGTTCTTGCCCATGTAGAGCGAGTTCTCGCCCTGCCACGCGCCGCCGGGGTGCTTCAGCAGATACTTGGGGTGATTGTAGAAGTAGTACCACTCGCCCGGTTTGAGGTGCTTTTCCTTCTCCTCTTCGGACGCGGTGCCGTTGTTCGGATCGCGGCCGGCACCGGTGGTCGAAATTTTCGCGAGCTCGGTCTGACCGATCATGTCCTCGATCGGCGTGCCGTCGGTGCCTTGCTTGACGACCAGCCGGCGCTTGACGCCCTTGTCGATCGTCGCGTCCTTGCTTCCGAACGCGGCGTCGAACTTGGTGTCGCCGATCGCCTTGCGGAACGTGTCGATCTGCATCGCGACGACGGCGCTGTTGCACTCGGCGATCGTCACGCCGGCAAGCCACGCCTTGATGCCTTCACTCGCGCTCTTGCCCTTCTTGAGCTCGAAGCGCATGAACTCGCCGTTCTGCCACGGGTTGATGAAGTCATCACCGTAGTGGTGACCCATCCGGTACTTCTCGTTCCACAGGTCCATCCGACCCGCGCGCTTGAGCTCGTACTCGCGGTTGTAGTCGTACTTCACGCCGTGCGTGAGATCGTATTTGCCGCCGTCGAGACCGTTCACGACGTTCATCTCGTGAACCATGTTGGCGCCCATGTCCTTGTCGGTCGCCTGGATCTCGGGACCGCCTTTGCCTCCGCTGGCGGCGAACGTGTCACCACCTGCACGACGGCCATGCGCCGCCGCCGGCTGATGCTCGTCAGCGGCTGCGGGTGCTTCGGTGTCGTGCTCGTGGTTCGCCATGATCAGGAATCTCGAACCGCTTTGACCTTCTTCGCGTCGAGCTCGCGACCCGCGGCCGGCAAGAAGCCGCCCTTACGCGTGGTCGAGCCGATCGTGTACGGCGGGTCGTTGAGGATCGCGTTCGCGTCGACGGTGTCCGGGAACTCGCCGCTGGCCGGGTCGTACTTCTTGTTCGCGTACGTGCCGTCGGCCTTCTTCGCGCCGCTCTCCTTCATCGCGCGCTCGTCGTTCGCGTCGCGCTCGCCGTTGTAGGCGCTGATCATTTCCTCGACCATCGTGGTCTCGGTCTTGTCGGTGGCGCCCATGCCGGCCCACGTGCGCTCGCCGCTGGCGTTCTTGCCCATGTAGAGCGAGTTCTCGCCCTGCCACGCGCCACCCGGGTGCTTCAGCAGATACTTCGGGTGATTGTAGAAGTAGTACCACTGGCCAGGAATCAGCATCGATTCCTTCTCTTCCTCGCTCGCGGTGCCAGTGCGCGGATCGCGACCCGCGCCGTGCGTCGACACCTGCGCGAGCTCGGTCGACTTCATCATCGGACCGACCGGCGTGCCGTCGGTGCCCGGTTTGACGACCAGGCGTTGCGTCACCTTCGCATCGATCGTCGGATCCTCGGAGCCGTGCTTCGCGTCGAACTTGGTGTCGCCGATCGCCTTGCGATACGTGTCGATCTCCATCGCGACGACGGCGCTGTTGCACTCGGCAACCGTGACGCCCGCAAGCCACGCCTTGATGCCCTTGCTCGCGCTCTGACCCTTCTTGAGCTCGAACCGCATGAACGCGCCGAGCTCCCACGGGTTGGTGAACTGATCGCCGTAGTGGTGACCGTAGCGATACTCGTCCTTCCAGAGATCGGGACGGTTGTACATCTGGGTCTCGCGCTGGCGGTTGTAGCTGTACTTGACGCCGTGGTTGAGATCGTACGCGCCACCGTCGAGACCGTTCACGACGTTCATCTCGTGAACCATGTTGGCGCCCATCGCCTGATCGGTCGCTTCGATCTCGGGACCACCCGGCTTGAACGTGTCGCCACCAGGGCGACGTCCGCCCGCGTCTTGCGGCTGCGGCTGTTCGGTTTCAGTGCTCGAGGTCGAGGTGGTGGTCTCGGGTCCGGGCATGACTGAGTGAATTTACCATTCACCGAGTCGTGGAATCCCTCGAAATCTAAGCGAGAAATCGTGTTTTCGGTGGGAAGATCGATCGCGGCAGCTGCGTAGGGAGAATTAGCGGGTTTGCGGCACCAGCTGGCGCAACTGCCACGCCTGCAACAGTAATTGGCGATGCGCCTCCTGCTGTTTTTCCCTCATCAAGTTGGCGATCGTGTAGCTCCCGGCGATCAGCGCCGAGATGTAGAGGGTCGAGGTGATCAGCACCGGTAGCGCGTCACCGCCGACCACGGGTGGTTGGAAGTGCACCCCGGTGCTGCTGATCGACATCGTCGGATCGATCCAGCCGAGCAATTCGAGGCCGAGCGGCACGAGCACCGACAGGATCATCGCGACCGCGACCGGCAACGTCGATCCGAAAAATGAAAACCGCGGCGTGAACACCATCGCCATCGTCAGCACCGCGGCGAGCCCCGGCGCGATCAACACCGGCGAGAACATCCGCGCGACGATCACGACGAGCACCGCATTGCCGAGCACGACCAACCAGGTCTGCGGCCGTGGCGTGCGCAGGTTGTAGACCGAGATCGCACCGAGCACGGCCATCATGATCGTCAGGATCATCACCCACGGTGATCCGGCCGGCGACATCCACCACACCATCGGCGTGAACACCAACCCGGAGACCACGGCGAGCAGGCCGCCCTGCGCGTTGATCCGCGTCGCGCGCACGTCCTCGATGGCGATCTGGTCGGCGACCTCGCGCGGCGTGGTCTTCGGTGGCTCGAGCATCAACCGACCGACCAGCTCGGCGGCCGCGGGCGAGGGATCGAGTGCGAGCGCGCCGGCGGCTTCGCGCATCGCGAGGCTGCGACCGGCCTCGTCCGCGTCACTGCCTGCGCTGGCGGCGAATGCCGTGCGCGCTCGCTCGAGGTGCTGCTTCGCGAGCGTCTTGCGGGTCGCGAGGTCGCGATCGCCGTCGAGGTACGCCTGCACGCGTTCGCCGAGCTCGCGAGCAGATTGAATGCGCACCTCGCGCTCGGGTGCCGTCGCCTGCGCGCACAGCGCGTCGAGCTCGGGCGGGATGTTGCGGTCCTTCGCCACCTCGCTCGGCCGGTTGTCGGTCTTGAACAGCGCGCTCTGCAGACCCTCGTAGCCGCGCGGGTGCAGTGCCTGGCCGGACAGGATCTCGTAGAGCAAGCAGCCGAGCGTGTAGACGTCGGTGCGGCCGTCGATGTCCTTGATGCCGCGCACCTGCTCGGGCGCCATGTAGCCCGGCGTGCCGATCGTCGTTCCGGCGAGCGTCGCGTTTTCGCCGGAGCCGCCGCTCGAATCGACGTCGGTGAAGTCCTCGTCGTGCTCGCCGGCGATCTTCGCGACGCCCCAGTCGAGCACGTACACTTCGCCGAAATCGCCGAGCATGATGTTGTCGGGCTTGAGATCGCGGTGAACCACGCCGCGAAAGTGCGCGAACTCGACCGCGAGACAGACCTCGACGAACGCACGCAGGATCCGCTGCAACGTCCACTCGGACTTCTTGCCGAGATCGCTCTGCGAATCACGCGCGTTGTTCGCGTCCTCGAGGACCTTCGCGAGCGTGATGCCGGTCAGCTTCTTCATCACGAAGAACGGCAGACCGTCGCTGTCGCGCCCGATCTCGTGGACCGGCACGATCGCCGGGTGCTCGAGCCGGCCCTGGATCGAGGCCTCGCGCACGAACCGGTTGACCTGGCGCTCGCTCGGATCCGCCGCACGCATCCGCTTGATCGCGACGTCGCGTCCGATCTGTTCGTCGCGCGCGACCATCACCTCGCCCATGCCGCCCTTGCCGATCCGGCGCGCGGTCTTGTAGCGATTCGCGATCAGCGGTGGTGGCTCGGGCCGTTCCTTGATCTGGCTCGCGTCGACCGTTCCCGGTGCGACCACCGTGCGAACCCCGGTGACATCCTCGGAGGACCCGCTCATGGATCCAGGATAGGGGTTAGCGCCGCGTCACGGTGCGCCCGGTTTGTGAAAGTGCACGGACATCGTCGTCGGTCGGTTGCCAGAGGCGATTGCCGACCAGCTCGACCGGGCCGTCCGGTAGTTGCGGCAGGAGCGCGGCAAGTCGCGGGCGAGTCGCCCATGGCCAGTACCCGGCGAGCCGAACCTCGAACCGCTGCTCGGCGGCGCAGTACGCGAGCTGCCATCCGACCGGCCGATCGTCCTGCTTCTCGCTGACGCAGAACCACCGAACCGGCGCGAATTCAGCGGCGCGTACGAGCCATGGACTGGTGATCTCGTAGGCGTCGAGGATGGTCAGCCGCTCGAGCTGACCGAACCACGTGACGCCGCGCAGCTCGCCGAGCCAGTCGAAGTCGGTCGCCGACACGGTCAGCGAGCGCAGGCGCGGCAGGTTGGTCGCCGCGAGCAACGCGCGCGCTTCGCGATCACGGAAGTCGTAGATCGCGACGTGTAGCGACTCGATCGCCCACGGCGTCTTCGCGTTGACGATGGTGTCGAGGTCCGTCGAGGCGACCGGGCCGACCTCGCGTAATGCCGTCATCGAGTGATCGAGGAGCGGCCTGCTGCCGGGCAGATACCGCAGCGTCTCGACGCTCCGCCATGCCGGCGCGTTGCGGACGAGGTCGCAGGACTCCGGTGTATCGGCGTAGACCTCGACGTGCGCGAGCAAGCCACGTTCGAATCGCGCACACACCTCGGGCACCACGCGATCGAGAGGCGACATCCAGGTCGTCCGAAACTCATCGAGCAATCGGTCTCGTCGCGCCGCCGCGTCCGCATCGAGCGAGCCCGCAAGTGACAGCGCGATGTATTCGCCGCGCGGATCTCCACACTCGACGAGAAAATCGGCGAGTACTTGACGCGGTCCATCTTCGTCGAGGTGCTCGCAGACAATCGCGAACAGCTCGGCGCGCCTTGCTGCGAGATCAGGTGGGAGTGGCGCGAGCGTCGTCGGCTGATAGATCGGTGGCAGATCGGACGCCTCCACGAAGCCGCGCAGCAGCGTGCCGACGACCTCGAAGCTGCCGTCGCGGCGGAAGATGCAGTACGGCAGGTAGTTCTCCCAGAACAACGCTTCCTGATCGGAACCCTCGAGACAGTACGGAGCGAAGGCGGTGATCCGCTCCAGGTAGTGGCGCGAGACCCAGCCCAACACGGGCCGGTCGCACTTCTCGCAACTCTCGCCGGCGAGTGCGAAGTCATCACCCCAGCGCGCGCAACCGTGCGGCCACACCGGCACGTCACGCTCGGAGCCGACCAGGTACGTGTGGACCTCGTCCTGCGCGTTATCCGCGTAGTACTGCGCGACCGCCAGCATGATCGATCGCAGCTCCGGATGCTCGGCGAACCTCTCCATGACGAACGGCCGCAGGTCGTTGAGCACGACGCTGCGCGCCAGACTGGGAGTGAGCAGCGTCTTCAGGTGGAGCTCTCGATCGTCACGCGGCGGCCGGATCGCGCTAGCGCATCGACATCGTCGTCGGTCGGTTGCCAGCACGGGCCACCGATCAGCACGACCGCACCGTCCGGCGCGGCCGCGTGATCGAGGAGCTCGCGTAAGCGCGCGCGACGACCGCTCGCCGAAAACGCCGGCATTCGTACCTCGATCGATCGCTGCGGTCGCTCGAACGTCAGCTCCCAGCCGGCGGGCCCGCCGTGATGCCCGAGCTCGGCGATCGCGAACGAGCAGTGGTCGCCGCTCGACGATAGCCACGGAAACAACGACTCGTAGTAGTCCGACGGGGCGAGCACGGTGAGCTTGCGGAGCTGCGGCCACCACGGCGCAGTGACCAGCTCGCTTTCGGTGTCGAACGCCGGGTAATACGGCGTCGGCAGGTGCCGGCCGGAGATCGTCAATGCGCGCAATCGCGGCAGCGTGTTCAGCGCGACCAGCCTGGACCAGTCGGCTGAATCGTCGAGCCCCACCGCGAGCTCCTCGATGTTCCACGTGTGATCGGCCAGTGCCTGGAGCCCCTGCGTACCGATCGGGCCGAGCCGGCGCAGCGCGATCATCTCGGGATCCACGAGATCGTAGCTATCGGGGAGAATCGTGATGCTCTCGACGCTGCGCCACACCGGCGAGCCGGCTACCTTCGCGATCGCCTCGAAGTCGCGCGTGTAGATTTCGACGTGTGTCAGCAGGCCGCGCTCGAAGCGGGAGAGCGGTGCCGGTGTTGCAACGGAGACCAGGGGATACATCCAGCTGAACGCATACTCGGCGAGCAACGCGTCTCGCCGGGCGATCGCCTCGTCATCGAGATCGTCCGCGAGTGCGAGCGAGATGTACTCGCCGCGCGGGTCGTCGTGCTCGAGCAGATAATCGGCAAGCACGCGGCGCGGACCGTCGTCGGTCGGGCTCGCGCAGGCGAGGTCGAACAGCTCGCGAGCACGGGCATCGAGCGTCGCCGGCGGATGAGTCGCGTCGTTGGTGTCGTCGGGGATCTCGTCGTAGCCGCGAAGCACGTGACCGACGATCTCGATGCGTGGCTCCTCGTCCTCGTCGGGCCGGTGCACGATCGCATAGGGCAAATAGTTCTGATCCTGCGGCTCCTCCTGGCTGCCCTCCCCGTGGCAGTACGCGGCGAACCCGACGATCGCGGAGCCGTTGTCGTCGAACGGCATCCACTCGAACTCTTCGCGGCAGTACTCGCACTCCTCGCCGTGGATCGGCTCGCCGTCGCTGCCCTCGGGGCAATCGTGCGGCCATTTCGGAACATCACGCGCGGAGCCGACCATGTACGCGTGTACTGCGTCGTCGGCCTCGTCGGCCCAGTACTGCGCGACCGCGAGCATGATCGATTTCAGCTCGGGTCGCAGAGCGAACACCTTGAGCGCGTAGTCACGCAGATCGCGATGGACGGCGGCGCGGACCTTGATCGGATTCGATTCGATCTCGATGTCATCTCTCATGCGCGCACTCGATCGATCTGCCGCCGGCGATCATCGTCGGACAGCTTGTGCATGTAGCACTCGAGTACCGTCGGCGTTCCGGCGCGCAGCTTCGCGCCTGCCCAGGCGAGGCCGAACGTGTTGTCGGCGAGCGGCTTGTGCGAGTCGTGCTCGCCGCCGTTCGCCGAGACATGGACCTCGATGATCCGATCGTAGTCGCACAGCCGTTGCCACGTTGCCTCGGTCATCACGCCGGCGGTGCGCTGGATGAACGCGTGCGAGATGTCGACGGCGAGTGGAAGGCCATCGCGCATCGCGCGCTCGACCGCGTCACCGTCGCCGAGCTCGTAGCCGGGATACATCACCTCCACCACTGGATGCGCACGCTCGTACCAGCCTCCATGTTCGCCGGCCCTCGGCGGATGCACGCTCTCGGAATCGACCGCACACATGCCGTCGATCCACGGCTCGGTCTTGCGCGCATCCCATGCGAAGCTGTGATGCCGGCGCGTGATCACGCCGGAGCGCTCGACATGCTCGCGAAACGCGCGCGTCGGATGGTTGCCGGGCGTCAATTGAATGCCGGCACCCAGTCGCGCGAGATCGTCGAAGGCGCGATCCATCGGCCGGCCCTGCAAGCACGACATCGCCACGAACAGCACGCGTTAACGATACTGCTCACGCGAGCAGAGCGCGCATCAGAAGTTGGTCGATTGCAGCTCGGCGTGAATGGTTCCGCCGGCGAGATCGACCATGTCGAACGTCACCAGGCCGACGCCGCGGCAGTAGGTCCAGTTGCTGGTGTACGAGACCTCCTGGACGACCTGGATGCAGTCGTCGTGACCCGATACGGTCGCCGCTTCGTAGTGCATGCCGAACGTCGCGCTGCCGTTGGTGGTCGACCACACATGGCCGACCGTCACCGGCTCGTCGAGCTGACGGGTCCAGCCGACGGGTCCCCAGTCGTAGTGATCCTCGACGATGTCGCCGTCGACAAACGTCTCGCCCTCGAGCCCGCAGAACCCGAGCACCTTGAAGGTGTCGCGGCCATCGATCTCGCCGGTGCCGGTCACGCGCTGCACGTGCTGGCCACCGGGACACGACGGATAGGTCGAGGTCACGTCGTAGGTCCACGTGCGATCGACCGCCAGCGGGGAAAGCCGGGTATCGACGACCGGATCGTCGTCGTCGCCACCAGGCGCCCCATCGACGCCCGGAGATCCAGGTGCCGCTCCACACGCACCGGCAAACAGCAGGACGGCCACGCAGCGCATGCCCATCCGGACGACACCGGCCGACGGGTGTCGCAGGTCAGCGCTTCGCCAGCAGCTTCTTCGGAACGTACTTGCTGGCCTCGCGGTAGGTCAGCCCCGAGCACTGTTCGCCGTGTGCGCGCAGGAAGTTGGCGGTCAGCTCGGGCCGCTCCTTCGACACTGCGCGGAGCACCCAGCCGAGCGCCTTGCGGATCCAGAACACCTTCTCGGCCAGCATCGGCACGGCGATCTCGGTCCATAGATCGAAGTCGCCGCCGCCGTGGGCGAGCTGATCGTGCTGGCACAGCAGGGCCGTCCGCCGCACCCACAGATCCTCATCGAACGCCCACGCGCGAATGGTGTCCGCGTCGCCCGGTGGATCGCCGACCAGATGGCCGATCACCTTGGTCGATAGATAATCGACGTGCGCCCAGCCCTGTGCGATCCGCACCAAATCGACGAGCCACGGCAGATCGTCCGCCGCGAGCACCTTCCGCTTCCGATCCAGCACCACGATCGCCGCGCTGCGCAGATCGAACCAGTCGAGCGAGAACAGGTGCTCGGCGACCGCGCGAAGGTCTGCGCGCGTCAGCTCGTGCGCCTTCGTGAAGTCCGCGCCGGCGGTGCGAATGGTCGCGGAATCGACGCCGTGGAACTGTAGCGTCGTCTTCATGTACGCCTGCTGCGCCTTCGCGCTCGAGACGGTGCCGTGCTCGCGAAACCGCGCGTGGAAGAACCGTTCGGCGTCACCGGGCTTTGAACCCGTCAGCTTCCTCGCTCGCGCCATCTCCGACTCGCGACCATACGACGAACGCGACGCGGCCAACCAGAACCCGGCGCACCTCGCGCCCAGGCGGCTCGGCGCCCGATGCGTTCGAGGAGTGCGCGAGTGTTCGTAGTCGGCGACAGCTGTTTGCCACGTCCCTCGAGACTCGACACCTTTGGCGCGAACGTCGCCCTGGGGAGTGCAAATCAATCTCACTGTCTCCCCGACGTTCGCGTCGCACGAACGAAGAGGTGCGTCCCCCGTTCGTGGTCACTCCGAAACCAAGAGCATCTCCCGGCAGGCACGCAGAGTCTCCGGAGATATGGACGCGGCTCGATGTGCTTCTCTGCAGAACGGTAGCCGTCAGTCGAGCGCGAGAGTTGATGCTCGACGCGACGTTCGCTCGCAGGGTCCGCAGAGGCGCGCGGGGCAACCGAAATGGATCTCGCTTGACCCGCATGGCTTTGCCGACGCGAGCGAACAGCGGTTCGAGCATCAGCGCCGGCGATCGGTTGCTCGCGAACGGCTGGCGCAAAGCCGGTCCGATCAGTATGTACGCGGTGCCGGGACCGGATCTGGAGACCAAGCAGAAGCAGAAACGCACCGCCCTGCATCGGTTTCGGTAACGCCCATGCGTACGAACGTACGAACGGACCATTCTAACATTCGCGTACCTCTTGATTTGATCTCCGACGATGCGCTGCCGTCACGTTGAATCACCGTGTCTGTGAGGGCGTCGTCTGCGATGTCCGGATCGCGGATCGCTCGAACCCGATACGATGGGCACATGCTGACCGCGGCTGGTGGGGTGCTGTTCGTGCTCGGGCTGGTGCACTCGGTGCTCGGCGAGATCCGGCTGTTCCGCGGCTTTCCGCGCGAGGCGTTTCCGACCGTCGGCTTTCCGCCCATCGTCGGCGCACCGGACTCGCTCGTTCCGACGCTGCACGTGTGCTGGCATCTGTTGACGGTGCTCGGCTGGATGCTCGCGTCGATCCTGGCGTTCGGTGCGATCGATCAACGCACGGTGCAGATCATCGCGGCGGCGCTGTCGTTGTGCGCGGTGCTGGTCGCGATCTGGACGCGCGGCAAGCACATCGGCTGGCTCGGGTTCAGCGCCGCAGCCGTGCTGTGCTGGGCTGGCTGAGTTTATGCTCGCATCGTGAAGACCGGCCTGCTGTTCACGCTGCGGCTCGTGCCGGTGATCGGCGCGATGCTCGCGCGCCGCGGGATCAGCGTCGAGCCGTTGCTCGCAAAGGCAAAACTCCCGATCGAGGCGATGTCGGGCGAGGTCACCGCACCGCTGTCGCGCGTGCAGACGTTCATGCAGCTCGCCGCGGACGCACTCGGCACCAGCTTGTTCGGGATCGGGCTCGCCGGCGCGATGCCGAGCGGCTCGTTCGGAGTGGCCGAGTTCGTGGTCCGCAGCGCTCCGACGATCGGCGATAGCCTGCGGCTGCTCTGCGAGTACTCGTCGCTGATCAATCCGATCTCGAACATGCGGCTGGTGGTGACCGACGAGGAGGGTGCGTTTCACTACGCGGTCGGGTCCGAGCGCGACATGCTGGGCCTGCACCTGAACGAGTTCTCGATCTCGTACCTGGTGCGCCAGTTCAAGGCGGTGCAGGGCAGCGAGATGCCGCTCGCACGCGTGTGGTTTGCCCACGCGCGCACCGAGGACACCGATGAGGTCGCGCAGCACTTCGGATGCCCGCTGAGGTTTCAGGCGCCGGATTGTGGATTCGCGGTGACGCGCGAGGTGCTCGCGATGCCGACGCGCACGGCCGATCCGGCGCTCCACGAGTTCTTGCTCGCGCAGGCGAAGGCGCAGCTCGCGCGGAGCGGCGAGCTCGACATCGTCACCCATCTGGTGCGCGTGCTCGAACGCCGGCTGACCAGCGACGAGCTCGGTGCGGAAGATGTTGCCAGGTCGATGGCGATCACCGCGAGGACGCTGCAGCGCCAGCTGACGGAGGCAGGCACGACGTATCGCGAGGTGCTCGCGCACGTGCGGCTGCGGCGACGCTCGGAGCTGCTCGGTAGCGGAATGACGGAAGCGGATGTCGCGAAACACTTGGGCTTCTCGGACGTGCGCGCGATGCGCAGATCGCTGCTCGACGAATAGCGCGCCGGCTGAACGCGACGAACGGCGGGCAGAACACGACGCGACTCGACCACGCGGTCAGCCGCTGCAGCTCGAGCTGCCAGAAATCGGCGGCTATCGCTGCAACCTTGCGCAAGTTGTCCGGGCACACGCGTTGCTCGACGGGCTCGTCACAAAGGAGACAGCCCATGTTCAAGACTTCGATCGCGTTCGCACTGTTGTCTGCAACTGGATGTGTCGTCGGCGATGCCGGCGATGATGATGTGGGCTGCCCCGGTGGCCGCTGCGATGGCGACGGCAGCGAGAACCTCGAGGTCGCGAACGACCTCCCGGACAGCTGTTCGTCACCGGAGGTCGTGCGGATCGATCGGCCGGTGACCAGCGATGCGCCGCGCGGCGACTCGTTCAAGTATGGCTTCCGTTTCAAGGCACCGACCGAAGCCGGCGCACCGGTGATCGTGTACCTGCCGGGCGGGCCGGGCCAGTCGTCGATGGAGAACGCGCCGGAGTTCGTGCCGCCCGGTTGGGGCTATCTGATGACCGACCCGCGCGGCGTCGGCTGCAACCGGCTCGCGGCGTTGCCCGAGCATCCCGGCGAGTTCTTCTCGACGCGCGAGATCGCAAACGATGCGATCGCCGCGATCACCGATCGCAAGCTCACGCACTACATCCTGTTCGGCATCTCGTACGGCAGCGCGCTCGGCACCACGGTGGCGCACGAGATCGAGGCGCGCGGGCTCGCGACGCCCGATGCCGTGGTGCTCGAAGGCGTGCTCGGCCACAACTTCGGCCGCACCGACGCCGATTTCCCGGGCGCCGAATACATCACGCAGTGGCATCGGGTGCACGACGTGCTTCCCGAGGACGTTCGCACCGAGCTCGACACCGCCGACATGCCGTTCGGCTTCACGCGGATCGGCTGGTCGAAGATCCTGATGAGCATCCTGCCGATGGGACCGGGCGATGCGTTCAACCTGATCGCCTCGATCTCGACGCAGCAACCCGCCGACGTACGCCAGCCGGTGCTCGACGCGTTCAAGGGCTTCGCCGACGAGCCACCGATGGCCGGCGGAGCGAACGAGCTGTATCGCCAGGTCGCATGCCGCGAGCTGATGGACACCGTGCCGGAGAGCGGCCTCGACGTGCGGTTCGACGCCGGCGACCTGGTTCGCAACTCGCGCGAGGAGGGCACCAAGTGCCGCGAGCTCCACGTCACCACGCCTTACGATTCGGCGAATCTGCAGTTCTCGACGCCGCTCTACTTGTTCATCGGCGATAGCGACACCGCGACGCCGGCATCGCAGGGTGCGTATCACTTCCAGCACCACACCGGGGCGGCCACGCGGCTGCTCACCAAGAACGGCGGCCACAACTCGCTCGAGCTCGATCAGCTCGAGTGTGCGCCGGCCCTGATGGCGAGCATCGCTGCGGGTGGCTCGGGCCTCGACGCGGCGGCGGCTGCGTGTCCGAAGCAGATCACGATCGACCCGAAGTGATCAGCGACACCGCCGAGTTTGCGAGCCGCGCCGTATCCAGCGGTACGCCGAGCTCGGCCATCGTGGTGACGCCGAGCGCGAGGATCACCAGCAGATCGGCGAGCGCCTCGGCGGGAAGGCCAGACGAGTCGGGCTGGCCAGCGAGCATTGTTGTCAGCTGATCGCGGCCGAGCATCACGACGCTTCGATAGGTGTCGCCGATCTGCTTCGAGCGCCGGCAGGCCTCCATGACGTGGTGGAAGCGCAACCCGGTGGCTGACTTCGAGCCGTGGGTGAGCAGCGATCTGGACTGCACCGCGTCGAAGAACGCGCGGATCGCATCGGTGATGGTCTCGGTGGGCGGTCGCTGGGTCAGGCTGGAAACGAACCCGCCGACCACGTGCTGCATCACCGCGACGAGGAACGCCTCGCGATCCTCGAAGTGAACGTAGAAGGCGCCGCGGGTCAGCTTCGCCCGTGCGCAGATCGCATCGAGGCTCGCCTCGAGACCGGAATCGGCGATCTCGCGTACGCCGGCGTCGAGCAAGGCGATCCGGGTGGCAGCCTTGGTCTCGGCACGGGACGTTGGAGCTCGCCCGGGATGAGCTCGCGGCAGCGAGCGAGACAGCCGTCGTGACATCGTCATTGACATACCACATCGTATGTGAGAATCGATACCCACATACGAACCCGTATGTGAAATAGGAAGTAGCCAACCATGAAGACGATCCTGATCACCGGTGCCAGCTCCGGCATCGGCCGCGACACCGCCCTCGCACTCGCCCGCGCCGGGCACCACGTGATCGCCGCAGCGCGCCGGCTGCCCGCGCTGACAGCGCTGCGCGACCAGGCGCCGTCGATCACGCCGCTGCGACTCGACCTCGACGATCCGGCGAGCATCACCGCGGCGGTCGCCGAGATCGAACAGCTGACCGATGGCCGCGGGGTCGACGCGCTGGTCAACAACGCCGGCTTCGCGACGGCCGGCGCGCTCGCCGAGCTGTCCGACGCCGAGCTGCGCGCGCAGTTCGAGACCAACGTGTTCGGCTTGATGGCGCTCACCCGCGGCATGCTGCCGGCGATGCTGGCGCGCGGTCACGGGCGGATCGTCAACGTCAGCAGCGTCAGCGGCCGGATCCCCGCGCCGGTGCTCGGCGCATATCACGCGAGCAAGTACGCGCTCGAGGCACTGTCGGATGCGCTGCGCATGGAGGTCGCGCCGTTCGGCGTCGAGGTCGTGATCGTCGAGCCGGGCACGATCCGGACCGAGTTCGCGGCGCGTGCGCTGTCGGAGAGTGCAAAGGCACGCGTCGCATCGACGCGCTACGCGGCGGTCTACGCGCGCAGTGCGGAGCTCGAGAAACGGTTCGACGGCATGGCAGGGGGCACGGCGCCGGTCGTCGCTGCCATCACGCGCGCGATCACGACGCGCCGTCCCGCCGCGCGCTACGTCGCGCCACGCAAGTTCGCGCTGCTGATCGCGATGGTGCGCGTGCTACCGACGTGCTGGGTCGACCGCGTGATGCGCAGGATGTTCGGGCTCACCAGGCAGCAGCTCGAGCTGCCGGGCTAGAGATCGTCGCCGTCGGTCTCGGGCTCGGTCGTGCCCTCGTCATCCTTCGGCTTCGGACGGATGTAGATGTCGTCGACCCGCCACTCGTCCTCTTCCTTGCGCAGGACGATCCGGTACTGGATGCCGTTCTCGTCCCACCGCAGCTCGGCGCGATCGGTGAGCTCCTCGAGTGGACCGTTGACGTGCTTGCCGATGCCGGCGACGAAGCCCTCGACCTGCTTCGCGATGCCCTCGCGGCGGCGCTGGGTCAGGATGCCGAGCACGCCGGAGACGTCGCGCTGCGCGACCGCATCGGCGAACAGCCGGATCGCATCGCGCGGCCGCTTCGCACGCGAGCGCGAGACCAGCTCGGACTCGAGCCGCCAGTTGTTCTTGCCTTCGCGCTCGAGCTGCACGAGCTTGCCGTCCGAGAAGCTGATCAGCGCGCGCTCGCCGACATCGGGATTGCCCTTGAGCGCTTGCTCGAGCACGGTGACCTGCCACGCGCGCTCCTTCTTGGAGTTTTTCCACTCGAGCGCGAACTGGTCGTAGCTGACGCGCCGGCGTGCCGACTCCGACATCAGCTTGTAGGCATCGTGCGGGTCGTCGCTCTTGAGCGCGGCGAGGTACGCCTTGACGCCGTCAGCCGCGGGATTCGAGGGTCCGCGGGGGCCGCCGCAAGCGGCGATCGCGAGGGTCAGAACGGCGGCGAGACGGAGCACCCAGTGACACTAGCATTCGGTTTTCGGTGGTCCGGAAAAGGAGCCGAAAAAACAAAGCCACCGGAACACCATGTTCCGATGGCCCCCCGCGCTGCGTGGCCGTCCGTCAAGATCCGGCAGCGAGGAGTATGTCCCGCAGTAGTGCGAGGCAGATGCCAGGTGGACGCATCGGGCACTTGCACATTCAACGGGCCGCAAGTGGCCGCATCGTGGTGGGGCGTATCAACCGCCGTTCACACGGAGAGTGTGACCCTGCTGGTTCAGATGGAAGTGATGGAGATCTGGCTACTTGCTGGCCGGACCGTTGGTCAGCTGGATCTCCGAGTGTTTCGCCTCGGGCAGCTTGTCCGGATAATCCAGCGTGTAGTGGAGGCCGCGCGATTCCTTGCGGCGGCGAGCACTCTCGATCACCAGGTTGGCGACCAGCGCAAGATTGCGCAGCTCGATCAGATCGTTGGTGACCTTGAAGTCCAGGTAGTACTGCCGGATCTCGTCGCGCACGTTCTCGATCCGGCGGCGGGCGCGTTCGAGGCGTTTATCCGACCGAACGATCCCGACGTACGACCACATGAAGCGCCGGATCTCTTCCCAGTTGAGTGACACCACGATCGCGTCGTTCGAATCGGTGGCATCGCCGGTCGACCACGACGCGACCTGCGCGGGCCGGATGCGCGGCTGGTACTTGACCGCCGCGGCCGCGCGACTCGAATACACCATGCCTTCGAGCAGCGAGTTCGACGCGAGCCGGTTGGCGCCGTGCAGGCCGGTGAACGCGCACTCGCCGATCGCGTAGAGACCTTTGACGGTGGTCGCGCCGTCCTTGTCGGTCTTGATGCCGCCGCACATGTAGTGCGCCGCGGGGACCACCGGAATCGGCTGCTTGGTGATGTCGATGCCGAGCGCGAGACAGCTTCCCGCAATGTTCGGAAAGCGCTGCTTCACGAACGCGGCATCGAGGTGCGTCATGTCGAGGAACACCGAGTCGGCGCCCGACTTCTTGAGCTCGTTGTCGATCGCGCGAGCGACGATGTCGCGCGACGCGAGTGACTTCATGGGGTGGTAGTTCTCCATGAAGGTCTCGCCGGTCGCGAGCTTGAGCACGCCGCCCTCGCCGCGCAGCGCTTCCGAGATCAGGAAGTTCCGCGCCATCGGGTGGTAGAGCACCGTCGGGTGGAACTGGACGAACTCGAGATCGCCGACCGCGGCGCCGATGCGATACGCCATCGCGATGCCGTCGCCGGTCGCGACGTCGGGGTTCGACGTATAGACGTAGATCTTGCCGGTGCCGCCCGACGCGAGTACCGTGGCGCGCGCGCAGATCGTCTTGACCTCGCCGCTGTTGCGATCGAGCACGTACGCGCCGAAGCACGCCGGATCGCCGCCGTACTTCGCCATCGACAACAGATCCACCGCGATGTGCTCGTCGAGCACCGTGATGTTCGAGTGCTTGTGAACCGCCTCGGTCAGCGCGCGCTGGATCTCGCGGCCGGTGACGTCCTCCCAGTGAACGACGCGGTGACGCGTGTGCGCACCCTCGCGACCGAGATCGAGCTCGCCGGCGGCGTTGCGATCGAGCCGCACGCCGAGCTGGAGCAGCCGCTCCACCTGCGCGGGGCCGGCCTGCACGCACATCTCGACGACATCGCGATCGCACAGCCCATCGCCGGCGACCAGCGTGTCCTCGACGTGGCGCTCGAAGGTGTCGTCCTTCGCGAGCACCGCGGCGACACCGCCTTGCGCCCAGTTGGTGTTGGTGTCGGTCGCCTTCTTCTTGGTGACGACGACCACCTTGCCGTGCTCTGCGGCCAGCAACGCGAAGTTGAACCCGGCGATTCCTGAGCCAATGACGAGGTAGTCGGTCTCGAGCACCATGTGGGCGTGGCCGGACCATACTGCGTTTGCCCACCGCAAGGATCGCGGGCTACGCTTGTCTAGGTGCGGTTGGCGACTGTGATGCTGGTGCTGGCCCTGTCGGGTTCAGCGACGACCCGCGCGGACGTCTACAGCTGGACCGACGGCGACGGGGTGGTCCACTTCACGAACATCAAGCCGGCGGGCGGCAAGTGGAAAAAGGTGCTGTCATCCGAGCCGGATGCCGGGTCCAAGGCGTCGGCCCGCCGGGGCGCGTGCGAGCGCTGCGACAAGGTGCCGTCGAGCGATAACTCACCCGAGCGATTTCACCGCTACGACCAGTACATCACCGAGGCGAGCCAGCTCTACCGGATCCCGGAATCGCTGATCCGCGCGGTGATCAAGGTCGAGAGCGACTACGACCCCAAGGTCGTCTCGTCGATGGACTGCAAGGGCCTGATGCAGGTCCACCCGCAGGTCGAGATCGACATGGGCGCGACCGGTGACATCTTCGATCCGCGCACCAACATCATGACCGGCACGCGCCTCCTGCGCTGGCTCGCGAACCGGGTCGACGGCGACCTCGTGCTGACGATCGCCGGCTACCACGCGGGGCTCGGCTCGCTCGCGAAGTACGGCTACACCGTGCCGCCGTTCAAGTACACGCAGCAGTATCTGAAGATGGTGCTGGACCGGTACTACCAGTACAAAGCGGAAGAAGCGCGAGCGCGTTCCAAGTGAAGAGTCTGGTCGATCGCTCCTCCGCGCCGGTTCCCGGCGCTGCGCACGCCGGCAAAGCCGGCGCTTTCGATCGCGACGTCGTGCTCGAGATCGGTGGGCAGCGCGTGCGCGTCGGCCCGGCCGATGCCAGCGCGCCGGTCGATCCACCGCAGCAGACCGAATCCCTCGCGCGCGAGCTGGTGCGCGGGCTGCTCGGTGGTGAAGCCGCGCCGACCATCGAGCTGGTGCGCGGACCAGGTGCACCGAGCCAGCGCGATCTGCCGGCTCCCGGCGCCGCGCCGATCGTGATCGGCCGCGGCGACGAGGCGACCTGGGTGATCCTCGACGAGGATCTGTCGCGCGAGCATGCGGAGCTGTCGCGCGACTGGACCGGCGTGATCGTTCGCGATCTCGGATCGAAGAACGGCACACGCGTGAATGGCGAGGTGATCACCGAACCGACGCGGCTGGTCGACGGTGCCGTGATCGAACTAGGCACGATCGCGCTCGAGTTTCACGATCCTGCGGAGCGTCACCTCTACGGAACGGCGCCGCGAAAGATCGTGCATACGGCGCGCGTCGATCCGTTGCCGGCACCACCACCTCGATCGTTGCGCGGTCCGATCGCCGGTGTCGTCGCGGCGGTCGCGCTCGCCGGCTGGATCTGGGTGGTCGCCAGCTGAGTCACTCCGGCCGGAACCAGAAGCAGAACCCGCCGAGCACGGTCTGCTGCGTGAAGTCGTTCTTGCCCCACGCTGCGTAGGCATCGATCCGCAACAACATCGTCACCGAACCGATCGGCAGCAGCGCGCGGTGAAAGCCGACGTTCGCGCGGTAGTTCGACGCGTCGATGGTGTCGACGGCACCGGCCATGTAGCCGCCACCGAACCACACCTGGGTGTGCGGGCTCGTCGTGAACACGGCGCGCGCGATTCCACCGAGCGCGAGGTAGCCCGAGCCCTTCTCGATCCCGAGCTTCATCGTGTTGTCGTCGTCGAAGTTCTGCAGATCGATGCCGCCGTCGATCGCCAGCGTGAAGCGCGGCGTGAGGTGGTAGTGGTAGTCGAGGTAGACGTGTAGATCGATACCCGACTGCTCGGCCGTCACGCCCTGGTCATTCGTGATCTTCGATTTGCCATAGCCGTCGAGGACGCCGATCGCGATGCTCATCTTGTCGATGATGGGCACGCTCGTCGTGCCGGTCGTGGAGCAGTTCCCGCCGGAACACGTCTGATGCACGATCGTACCCGTCGTGGACCGGACGGGACCCGGCGTGCGGCGGAAGTGACCGGCCGCGAACCCGCACCCTGACAACACGATCCATGCAATCGCGAGCCGGGCCGCGCTCATTTCTTGAGCTCGATGTTGAACGCCTTGCCGAACAGCTGATTGGTCGCGGCGAGGCAGCGATCGCCATCCTTGAGCGAGCCACCGTCGCAAACGAACCGGATGGTCTTGGTATCGAGGTTGTCGTCCATCTGGATCTCGCCGTCGCCGGCCTTCGGGGTGACCTTGAGCGTCCAGTCGTTCTTGCCGCCGCGCACCGATGCCCAGCCGAGCGTCTTCGCCGCCGCATCGAGCCGATTCCAGTTGTCGTCGGTCGCCGCGACTTCGGTGGTCTTCACCCGAAGGCCCTTGGAGCCCTGGCTGAAGATCTTGTTGAACGGCCAGCAGCCGGCAGTGAAGGTGAGGGCGACGATGATGATCCAGGTCCGCATGACCAGCCAAACGAGGTGGTCGTGGCAATCGTCAGACCTGTTAGAGTGGCCGCGGCGTCTTGTCGGGTAGTCATCCAACCGTGGAGCAGATCGCGGCGGGCGCAGCGGCCGCGCACCTCGCACGCTGCGAATCGTGCCGCAGACTTGCAGCGCTCGCCGGCGTGGCGGTCGCACCGGCCAGCCCGACCGGCGACCTCGACCACCTTCCTCTCGTGGATGCCGAGATGTATGCCGAATGGACCGAGCTGGCCGAGGCACGTGGCGGGATGGGGCGGATCTCGCGGGCTCGCGATCGCCGGCTCGGTCGCTACGTCGCCATCAAGCAGCTGCGCCGCGACCTCTCGACCGACGAACGCGCCGCGATGATGCGTCGGTTCGAGCGCGAGGCACGGTTGACCGCGCGACTCCAGCACCCGGCGATCGTCGGCGTTCACGAGGCCGGCCGACTCGCGATCGAAAACGGCGAGACCGAGCCGTTCTACGCGATGCCGCTCGTCAACGGTGTGCCGCTCGGCGACGCGATCGCGAAGCGCACGACGCTGATCGATCGACTCGCGCTGTTGCCGCACCTGACCACGGTGGCGGAGGCCGTCGCGTACGCGCACGAGGAAGGCATCGTCCATCGCGACATCAAGCCCGACAATGTGCTGGTCGGTGCGTTCGGCGAGACCGTACTGCTCGACTGGGGGCTCGCGAAGGTGCTGTCCGAAGCCGGTGGCGACCCGGCCGGCGCGTACCGGGACGTCGACCAACACAACGGTGGCTTCACGCAGCTCGGGGTCGGCACGCCACAGTACATGCCGCCCGAGCAAGCGCGTGGAGAGGAGCCCGACGAGCGCGTCGACGTGTACGCACTGGGAGCGACGCTCTACCATCTCCTGGCGGGCGTGCCGCCGTACGGCAACGACGATCCCTCGATGGTCCGTCGCGCACTCGCGACCGCACCGCCGAGGCGGCTCGCCGAGCTGGCACCGGATGCACCGACCGAGCTGATCGATATCGTCGAGCGCGCGATGGCGCGTGATCCGGGCGCTCGCTACGCGCGGGTGCGCGACCTCGCCGACGAGCTGCGCCGGTTCCAGGCCGGGCAGATCCTCAAGTCACGTCGTTACACGCTCGGAGAGCTGGCGCGCCACTTCGCGCGGCGTTACCGCACGGCGCTGCGGATCTCGGCAGTGGCCATGGTGCTGCTGGTCGTGCTCGGCGTGATCGCCGTGGTCCGGATCGCGCACGAGCGCGATCTCGCGCGCGAGGCTCAGCAACGTGCCGAGCGCGAGCTGCGTCGCGCTGAAGGCATGGTCGCGAGCCGGATCGCGCCGGATCCCGCGCAGCGGATGCAAGCGGTGGTGCTCGGCGTACGCGCCGTCGGACCCGAGCTCGCGGCGAATCAGCCGCCGGTCCCGGAGGCATATCAGGGGCTGATGGATGCGGTGAGCGCAGGCGCGGCAGTGGTGCCGCTACCGCATCGCGGTGCGATCAAGACCATGGCGCCCGCCGGCGACAAGCTGGTCGGCGTCGATGATGCGCGAGCCCTCGTGGTGTGGAACCTCCGGTCGGGTCGGCTGATCACGACGTATCCGCTGACCATGGGGACACCGGAGGTGGTCGGCGTTTCGCCCGACGGCCGGCGCGCCGTGATCTCGGGGTTCGAAGCGACCTGCGAGGTCATCGATCTCGCGGCCGGGGTGCGCCGGAGCGTCACCGCGCGCAGCAACATCGGGTGTGCCTTCCTTCCCGATGGCCGACTCCTGACCTCGGCCGACGAGGTCACGATTCGCGATCCGGACTCGGTGACGGTGCTCGAGCGTTACCCGCTGCCGTCGGCGGCGACCAACACGCGCGTGACCAAGTCGGGGCGCGTGGTCGCGGCCCTCCTCGATGGACGGTTCTGGTCGTGGCGACCCGGCACCGCTCCCGTGGTGTCGAAGACGGTGAGTGTTGGCCTCGGGCTATACGTCGATCCGGAGGAACGCATGCTCTACCAGGCCGGCGCGGACCAGGTCGCGCGCGCGTGGCCGCTCGACAACCTCGATGCGACGCCGACCGTGGTGTACGCGGACACCCGCACGCATCTCGCGATCACCTCGTTCCGCGATGATGGACGCTATCTCGCGATCGGCCTGTTCGACATGAACGAGACGCGGCAGACGGTGGTCCTCGATCGCCGAGGCATCCGGCCGCCGATCCAGCTTCCGATGATGACGTTCGCGTGGTGGCGCGACTGGGGAGTGGCCAACAGCGCCACCGGGGGACTGGAGCTGCGCGACGTCGAGAGCGGTGGCTCGGTGCTCGCGCTCGAGGGACATCGCGACGAGGGAGCACTCGATACCGTGGGTGACAAGCTCGCTTCGCGCAGCCGCGAAGGGCCTGCGTTGTTATGGGATCCGGCGTCCGAGCTCGGGGCACTGCTCGGCCACACTGGCGAGGTCGTCGACATCGCGGTGCACGGCAATCGGATCGCGACGGCGAGCCTCGACGGTTCGCTGCGGCTCTGGCGCGGTACCGAACGCACCGCGCGCGGCAGCGAGCTCGTGAACGTGCGCTGGCTCGGCGATGCCGTGGTCGCCGGCACGCTTGCCGGTGGTGTCCGGATGCTCGATCCGGCGACTGGCGTCGCGACAGAGCACGCGATCGCGAAGGGGCCGATCAGCGCGCTGGCAACCGGGCACGATCGGATCCTGATCGGCGCGCTCGACGGCACGCTCGAGCTTCGCGATCGAACGCTCGGACATCCCGTGGTGATGAGATCGAGCCGGCCCGTGACCGCCGCGGCGCTGTCACCCGATGGCACGCGCGTGGTCTCGGGTCACGCCGACGGCGTGGTCAGGTCGTGGGATGCCACCACGGGTAGCCTGCTCGCGAATCGCGCCGACGACGACGTGCTGGAAGCGCCCGACGATCACGAAGGCGCGGCGAAGGTCTCGTTCACGCAGGCCGGTGATCGCATCCTGGTCTCGCGACCGGCGGGACACCTGCTGGTCCTCGATGCGCGCACGCTGGCGACGCTCGCTCGACTCGATGGCCGTCAAGTCGGCGAGCCCGCGCACTCCACGGGCCGCGAGCGGATCGCGGCCGCCCTGACCGACGGCACGGTGCTGGTTCACGATCTCTCCGGCGGTACGCCGCTCCGGCTGGTCGGCCACGGCAAGGCCGTGCTCGCGGCCGCATTCTCGCCGGATGGCGACCGGCTCGCGACCGCGAGCGCCGATGGCACGGTCCGGATCTGGGAGCTCGCCACCGGAGCGAGCGTGTCGATCGCGAGCTCGTTCGGTGCGGCGACGTCCCTCGCATTCGTCGATCCGTCGTGGCTGGTCACCGGTTATGCGAGCGGCGCAGTCCGGATCCACCCGACGACACCCGATGCCACGCGCGAGCGCGCGTGCGCGATCCTCGACAGGTTCGGCCGTACCGACGAGGCCGCTCCTTACTGCGATCCGACGACGAGCGAGCGCACGTAGATCGAGGAGCGGAAACCCGGGGCGGCCTTCATGCCGACGCCGATGATCGACTTGCTGTTCGGCACCTCGAGCGTGAAACGTGCGATCTGCTTGCCCTCCAGGAGCACGGTGATCGCGTGCCGATCTTGAATCACGGTGATCGCCTGCTCGTCGTGCACGGCCAGCGCGGGCACCGTGCGCCAGCCCTCGGCGGCGAGCTTGACCTCGTCGAACGCGTACAGCGTCATCCTGCCGGTCCGGAACAACAGCACTCCGCCGGCGACGGTGACGTGCATCGATCGACCGGCTTCCGGACCGAGGCGACGCCATCGGATGTCGAACCGGTACGGCAGCGCGACCTCGCTCGTCGACACCACCTCGCCATTGGAGTAGCGAGCCGGTGCGGCGTCCGAGGTCAGGATGAAGCTCCCGGCGTCGACGCCGGGCTGCATCGTGCCGCGCGTCGGTTTCCACGCCACTGGCTCGGCCGCAGCGAGACCGGTGAGCCCGAGGACGGCGAGCGCGGCGAACCTCATGCGAAGAGCAACGGCGACCGGCCGCGAAAGCGTTCACGCAGGCGCGCCTGACCGGCGCGGACCAGCGCCCGCGCGCGTGCGCCATCGACGGCGAGCTGGGATGCGATCGCGTCGTACTCGACATCGTCGAGCCACATCAGCACGGCCGCGCGCATGTCTGCGGGGAACGACGTGATGTGATCGCGAACCTCGGCGACCAGCTTTGACATCGTGAGACGATCGGTGAGCGGCGGCCGGGCGGCCGGCTCTGGAGCATTGGCGAGTGGCTGCGCGTCGGTGTGGAGTGCTCGCTTGCTCGGTTCGCCCTCGCGAATCGACCAGCCGAGCCGCCGGCGAACATGATCGCGCGCCGCGAAATCGACCAGGTTCAGCAGCCAACCACGCAACGGCGTGGCCATCGGATCGGGACGCGAGGTCTCTTCGTCGTCGAGCTTGCCGAGCCGGACGACGTCTCCGACCAGGTCATCGGGCGCCGCTTCGCGATCCTGATGCGCGAGGAACCGGCGCAAGTTCGCGTGATCGTCGGCGACCATGCGTTCGAACGCGTCGACCATCACCGCGCGTGCATCGTCGGGGGTGGCAAGGCGACAGCGGCGGAGCACGCGGCTGGTCTGCGCCCAGTCTTCGAACCTGGGTGCGAGCGCGACCATGAGCGAGCGCCATGCGGCCTCGTCGCCGGTGACCACCCGCGCGATCAGCGACGTCAGCTCTCGCTCGGTCCCTTCATCCCAAACAGACACGTTCCAGCATACTACCGATCGACGGTGTCGACCTCGTCGGGCGCGACCGGTGCCGAGATCAGGCCGACCAGCGGCGCATAGGTGTTCGGCGGTGGCACGTCGAAGCCGTCGACGGTGAACACCTTGCACAGGATCTGGTGCGCACGCGGATTGACCATCAAGCGGGTCAGGTTCGTCGTGATCACCTTGGTGCGTTCCTCGGACAGCTTCGGCGACAGCACGACGCCGTCGTTGGGCGATTCGTCCGACAGCGCGAGGATGTGGAGGCGCTCGGTGCGCTGACCCCACAGCGATTCGAGCGTGCCGGCACTACCGACGAACGATGCGGTGAGGTCGCCGTCGTACTCGTTGAGCGACTCGAAGCACGCGGTGTACGAGCCGAGGAAGCGTTCGTTGAGCAGCTGGCTGTTCTCGATGCCCTCGCGGCGAAGCAGCGCGCGCGCGAGCAAGTAGCCGCCGGTCGACCACTCGTCGACCCAGACGACGCGCGGGCGGAAGCCGCCGGTCTTGACGACGTCGAGGTCCCAGCGGTCCTGCTTGCGGTTGACCAGCGCCGAGCGATACGTCGTCGAGCCGCGCCGGATCGCGCGATGGACGACGCGGCCGCCCTTGAGCTCGCAGCGCGCGCAGATCACGGGTGGTCCCCAGGCGGCGTCGACCTTGCCGGACATCAGATCGTTCTGGAGCGCGTCGTAGGTCTTGTACGGCGTCACCGACGTGAAGCCGGCGCCGTACAGCACGTCGGCGAAATCGCGCGCGAGCTCGAACGACGGCTCCTTGCCGAGCGACGGCGGTACGCCGAAGCTGAGGTCGAAGCCACCGTCCGCCATCCTGACGGATGGTACCTGTTTCCCTCGGGCTTCGCGCTATGCCGTCTTCTTCAGTTGCTGTTTTCCGCGGGCGACCAGCCCGTCGTAGTGGCGGCGGAGCAGGTCGTAGAGCACCAGCTCGTGGGCGCGCTGCGACGACCGGATCATCCGGTTGACGTGCATGTGGACGTAGCTGTGGACCAGATCGTCGAGCGACTTGGTCAGCTTGCCGGCGGACACCAGCGCGCGCAGCCGCTGCCCGAGCGGCCGGAGCCGCTGCGAGCGGACCGCGAATGCGGCGATCGCCGGTGCGTAGAGGTGGTCGCCATCGGGCGCCGCCGCGAGCAGCGCCGCGAGCTCCTTGGAGTGGCGGCGGTACTTGTCCCCGAGCTGCTTCTGGAACGCCGTGGTGATGCCGTGCTCGGCACCGAACGCATCCCGCGCGGCGGTCGCGAGCGCGAGCTTCTCGGCGAGCGATAGCCCGAGGTCGTCGAGCAGCTTGTCGACACCGGCGAATGCCAGCCGCCACATCGCGTCCGTGCCGGCGTCGCCTTCGCACGCGCCGATGATCGCGAGTGCCGCGTCGGAGTCGGCGCAGAACAGCTGTTCGGCGAGCTCGATGCCGTGCGCGCCGCCGTACCGCTCGAGCTCGCGCTCGTAGGTATCGATCACGATGCGGTGCGAGAGCCCGCGTGCGGTCGCCTGCGCGAGTGCGGCGTGGAGTAGCGGCAGGAGCTGGCCGGTCAGCTTGTCGGGATCGCCGGCAAAGCGGATGCGGAGATGGTTGTCGGGATCTCCGTAGCGGATGAAGAACCACTGGCTCACCAGGCCGGTGGCGAGCGCCTGCTCGATCACCGGGGCGACGTAGCCGCGCAGCAGGGCGTCGGCGGTCGCAGGTCCGGTGTAGAGCTTGAGGTAGAGCCACTGCGAGCCCGGCAGAAATTTCCGCGGAGCGTCGATCACTTCGGTGAGAACCGGGCGCTCGTGCGGCTTCGGCTCGGCATTTTCGTTTTCAGTCCGGCTGACGCGCGAGAACAGTGCGACCAGCTCGTGCGAGAAGCCGCCCTCGGGGCTGCGCAGCGCGAGCTCGTCGGGTTGCGGCAGCAGCTCGTAGATCGTCGCGTTCGGCCGGCCCTTCAGGAGGTGCGCGGCGGAGTCGACCATCAGCTCGTTGTCGAGATCGACGGGTAGCTCGTTGTCGCCGTCGCCGATCACGATCCAGCGCGGCAGCTCGAGGCGCTCGCGCAGCGCGGCGAGGCCGGCCGGCGTGAGCTTCGCGAGGTCGGTGCTCGCGAGCAACCACCGCGCGCGATCGAGGATCACCTTGCCGCGTCGGATCCGCGGCAGGAACGGGAAGTCGGAAACCGCGCCCCAGCTCCACCGCGGCTGGCCGAGGTGCTGCGTCGCGAGCGAGCACAGGAACCGATAGACGGTGAGGCTGCGCGCGCCGTAGTTGTGCGCGGTCGTGTTGCGCGGGATGACTTCCTTGTTCAGCCGCTTGCTGCGCAGCACCACGCGGCCGTTATCGATCGAGATCGTGAGATCGGTGATGTCGAGCTGCTTGTCGTCGGCAGCGCCGCTCGCACCGAGGAACGCGATCTCGTACTCGCGCAGCACGGGGCGAAGCAGCACGTTGCCGTGCCGGCCTTCCGGCAGGTGTACGACCTCGGCGAACACCGCGTCGGGGTGGTGCGCTTCTTCGGCGCGAAGCGCCTGTGCGGTCAGCGCGGCGACCTCGTCGGAGCCGTGACAGAACCGGCCGAGGATGTTCGCGCCGGGCGCGACCACGTTGAGGCGGAGCTGGAAGTCACCCGCGGCGACCGCTTCCGGCGACTTCGCGAGCAGCACCGCCATCGTGGCGAGCGTGTCCGCGAGCACCAGGTCCTTACCCGGCGTCTTCAGCGCCTCGACGTCCTGGTCGGTCAGCTCGATCTCGGTCGCGCCGCTCTGCAACGCGTTCGCGAGCAACTTCATCAGGTGCAGATCGCGCGGACCCATCGGTACGCGGTTCTCGCCCGCGCGGCCGGGGAACCCGAGGTCGGCGAGTAGCGGCGAGTTCGCGGCCGCCTGCGCATCGCCGAAGCCGATGCCGGTCTCCTCGTCGAGCACTTCGACGAGTGGCACCTCGCGCGTCTCGTAGCGCGCGGTGAACTTCTCGCGGAACTGCGTGAACGGATCGCCACCGGTCGGCGAGATCTGCGAGAGCAGCTCGATCGCCTGGTGGATCTCGTCGATCACCGGCTGGCCGATCGTGACCGTCGCCGGCTTGAACAGATCGACCTGGAACAGCCGGCTCGGCTCGACCTTCGTCGGTAGTACCGCGAGCAGGGCTTCGATCTGCTTGTATGCGGCCGCGGGAACGCCCGGCGGAGCGGCATCGATCTCGGCGAGCGCGTTCGCGGCGAGGCGCAGCGGCTCGGCGAGTGGTGCGAGTGGTCCGTTCAGTCGCTCGGTGATCTCGAGCGTCGGCTCGCGGCCGGTGACGTTCGGTGCCAGCTCGGGAACCAGGATCTGCGCGTCGATCACGTCGTCCAGGAAGCCACCGGCGTCGTCGGCGGTGATCTCCGGATCGGTGCACAGCACGTCGACCAGCTCGCCGAAGGTGGCGCCGCCGGCTGCGCGCTCGAGCACGGACTGCAAGTAGCTCGTCCGATCGACCGCGACCAGGTGATAGGTGCGCACGGTGCCGGCGAGCCGCGCTTCGGCGTAGCGCAGTCGACCGGCGACCTCGTAGAGGCTGGTGCTCGGACGGAACCGCAGGTGGCGGCGCACGCCGCGATCGCGAACCAGGTCCGTGCACAGCGCGAACAGAAAATCGTTGTCGAGCCGGGTGTGCCGCTGCGCAGCGCAGCGCGCCGGCAGCTCGAGCTTGGACTCGTCGCCGACATCGGCGACCGCGACCGACGAGAACAGGCCGAACGGCGTCGACCGCGCGCTCATCCGGGTGATGTAGCGAACCAGGGCGCGCTCGACGGCGTCGTGCTTCGCCGGCTCGCGCTTCCAGCTCTCGATCTGTGCGTCGAGCTCGGGCGATGCAACGTAGAGCGCTTCGCGGATCGCGGGATCGTCGACCAGCCGGCGCAGATACGCGCGGCGATCGGTGTCCCAGTTCGCGAGCACGTCGAACGGCAACACCGGCGTGCGCAGCACCACCCGCGGCAGGACGTCGTACTTTTTCATGACGTCACCTCGCAGAGGAGCAGCCGATCCCAGTTCGGTTCGGACGTCGAGATCGCGGCATTGAATGCGAGCGCGACACCGATCGCGCCCTCGAGGAAGCCGTGGCTCGCGACGTACTGGTCGGCGCCATCGGATCCCGGCCCGCGATACGACGCGAATCCCGCAACGCCTTCGAGGCGGCGCAGCTCGAGTGCGCGCTCGAACCACGAGCGCGCCGCAGCCGCGTGCGTCTCGTCGCCGGTCGCCTGATAGAACCGGTTGCACAGGTGCGCGAGGCCGGTCGCGCCATGGCACAGGCCGGCATCGTGGACGCCGCAGGTCGATGCGTCGCGGATCGACGTCTCGTGCGCGGTCTCGCGCGCGAGCTGCGGGCACGCGTGCCAGGTCGCCGCCGCGATCCCGAGATCGCCGTAGCACCACGCCGCTCGCGAGCGCCGCGTGCTGACGCCCGGATCGGTACCGAGCCGCGCGAACCGCGCGTATTGCTCGGGGCTCGGCGCGACGATCGCGGGGAACCGGCCCTGGCCGTTCGGCAGGTGGCGCTGCGCCGCGAGCCAGTGGGTCGCGCCGTCGAGCAGCTGCGTCACCCGCGGATCACCGGTCAGCGGACGCGCGCGATCGAGCAGCGCGATCATGCCGGGCTGGCCGTGCGCCACGCCGCAGTCGTGAAAGCCGTCCGGATACTTCGCGCGATACGACTCCGGCATTACCGCGAGCGTGGTCAACCACGTCACGCCGTCGGCGGTGTGCACCGCGTTGCGATCGAGATGATGGATCACGCGCTCGAGGCCGTCGCCCGCGAGCCGCGCGCTCGGGTTCTGGAGCAGCCGCTCGAGAAAATACACGCCGAGCCCGACCACTCCCTGTGCGAGATCGAGCGAGCCGTCCCACTGCTCGATCGACAGCACGTCGATCAGGGCTTCGTCGATCACCTCGAGCAGGTCCTCGGCACCGCCGTCGAGCACGTGCGCCATCGTGAAGCCGATGCCCGCGAGCCCGCCGTCGTACAGCGACGGGTACGGCAGCCCCGCGCGGAGGGCCGCGATCACGTCGTCGAGCGACGCGTCGTAGGCCGCGTGTGCAAACGGCTCGTCCACGAGGGTGGTCGCGTACGCCCAGAACAGCGTGCGGTCCGCCGGCGCGATGGCGTCTGCCGGTGCCCGAGCAACGGCGACGGCAACATCACGGACGGCATTCGCGGCCTGTTCAGCGAGCTGACCTTCGAGGAGCGGCTTCCACATGAAGGTCCTCGAACAGCAAGCAGCGGACCCGATTTCGGCCGTTTGCCATCGGGCACTTAGACCGCCGTCACGATCGCGCGAACGTGCACCGCGGTGCACAGATCGAAACCCCGAGCCCACAGCTCGCTGCCTCGCCAGTTCCGCGATCGCGAACCGTTACGCGTTGGCGCGAAGCGTGCTGTCGCCCTCCTCGGGGGAAGAGTCACGTCGACTCTTCTGATCAACATTCAAAGAGGGGAACTGTCATGAAGAAGCAGTCGTTCAAGAAGCTGTCGCTCGACCGTGAAACGCTCGTTCCGCTGCAGCCGACCGAGCTCGAAGCCATCAACGGTGGCACCAACTGGAGCGCGATCGGTCGCTCGATCGTCAAGGTCTCGCAGTACGCGTGCACGATCACCACGACCGTCGCGTCGCACCCGGTGATCACCTGCAAGGGTCAGTGAGCGTCATGAAGAAGCTCAAGACCAACAAGCTCACGCTCGATCGCGAGACGCTCGCGCCGCTGCAGGGAAGCGAGCTCGACCACGTCGCGGGTGGCGTCGGCCCGAGCGTGTCCGGCCTGACCACGATCCTGACGCGCGTCAGCTGTCTCAGCTGCACGATCGTCTGCGCGGGGAAGTAACGCTTGCCCGATGCATGGCGCGCGGGTCCTCGTGAACGAACGAGGACCCGCGAAACAGTTTCGGTTCAGAACAACGACAGCTGGTTGGTCTTCGGCGGTGGGCGACGGAACGTTGTCGGTTGATCGTCCTTGAATTCGTCGCCTCGGCGATTCAGGCCGAGCCGCGCCACCGTGGTGTCGAACATCGATTCGATCATCTCCGCGTACGGACCTTCGCCGCGGCCGCGCGTGTGAAACCGCGAGTCGTACAGCTTGCCGCCGCGGATCTCGCGAATGCGGTGAATGATCTTGTCGCCGGCGAGCGGCAACGCCACGCGCACGCGCTCCTCGAACACTTCTTTCACGACGCCCGGCAAGCGCAACATCACCCAGCCGGCCCACTGTGCGCCGCAGCCCGCCGCGCGCTCGAGCAGCTTGACCAGCTGGCTGTCGTTGACGCCGGGAATGATCGGCGCGCACATCACGCCGACCGGGACGCCGGCCTTCGCCATCGTCTCGATCACCTTGAACCGGCGATCCGGTGATGCCGCCCATGGCTCGATCGCGCGCGACATCTCGTTGTCGGTGAACGCGAGGCTGACGCTCAAGTGAAACCGCGCCGCTTTCGATAGCGCGAGGAACAGATCGATATCGCGCTCGACAAGTGCGTGCTTCGAAATGACGCTGACGGGATTCTTGTAGTCCAGACAGACCTCGAGGCACTTTCGGGTCAGCTCGAGCTGCTTCTCGACCGGTTGGTAGCAATCGGTGACGCCGCTGAACATCACCAGATCGCCTTTCCACGACGGCTTGTCGAACGCGGCGCGCAGCAAGGCAGGAGCCTCGCGCTTGACGACGATCTTGGTGTCGAAGTCAGTCCCGGCACCGAGATCCAAGTACTCGTGGGTTGGCCGCGCGTAGCAGTTGTGGCTCACCACGCCGTTGGCGATGAAGTCGCCGGTGCCGGTTGTGATGTCGAACAGCTGCATCAGTCCGACACGCTCGATCGAGCGAACGCGTAGATCTCCGAACGTTTTGATCGCGACGCCGTCGAGCTCCCACTTGCGCGTGATTGCCGGAGCCGTCGAGTGAAAGAACCGCAGGTGTTCTCGAAGTCCGCCTCGAATGCGGACATTGAAGATCGGGCGCGGATCACGTTGGATCGTTTCGACGACAGCATCGAAACCAAATCGGATCAGCGACACATAGATGTGATCGATGATCGTGCGGTCCATGTTCGAGATGCGGACTGCCGATCCACTGCGTGAACCCTCAGCGTCGAAGATCCCGGCGAGAAAGCCGAGCCTCCAGTCGTCGCTCGGCTCGACTGGATACGTGGTCAGCTCAATGATCGAATCGAACGACCTTTTCGAGCTCGTTCGGATCGCGCGCATCGGTCGGTAGTCGTCGCGCGTCGCGAAGTCGAACTCCGCGCAGGTGATGCCGAGCTTCTCCAAATAGCTTCTGGCACGTCCAAGCGCTTCGAGATCAGCGAGCGCAAGTCGGAACTGGTACAGAACCTCGCTCGTACGTCGACGGCCACTGTAGTCGTATCTTCGAAGCGTGCCGTCGCCGCGAATCATTCCTGTGAGGTAGCCGCGCCTGTAATCGGGTGAGTCAGTCGGAGCGGTCGCGAACGCACCAGTGCCGTACAGCGAGTTGTTCATTGTCAGGAACGGTCGCTGTGCGTAGCCGAGATCCCGTTCGAACGGCTGGACGAACTTCCATCCGCGTTCCGTCATGAATCGATGATCACCACTCGCGACGAGCTGCGTTCCATCGCCGAGGGTGATCCGATACGCGACCTTCAGTGTCTTCCAGTGGTCGAGGACGCGGGTCCTGATGTACCGGCGGTTCTTGCCGTCTGGAGCTGTGCCGAGGACCTCGTCACCGACCTGCAGCTCAGCGAGCAGTTGCGTGCGCGTGTCAGCGAGCAAGATCCGCGTGTCTCCCGACAGGCAGTAAGCGCACGCTGATTGGCAGCCACGATAGGGGTTCGCACTGAACCGGAAGCCGACGTCGGGCGAATCGTTCTCCGACAGGATCGATCGTGAGTGATCGTCGATCAGCGTGACGTCGGATGGCGGTGGCGCTTCGCCATCGTCGTAGGTCACCGCAACGTCCCGAAATCGGTTGTGCGGGTTTGCAGTCTCGCGAGACTTCACGCGAAACCGACACTACTGGATCTCTGTTCAGGTGTCCAGAAATCAGGGCAACGCACGCTCGATCGCCGCGTGGATCCCGGTCGGCAGCGGCTGCGCGGCGGCGACGGCGAGCGCGGTCGCGAGGTGCTCGCGACGATGCAGGCGCGGCAACACGAATGCACCGCGATCGATCGCGAAGCGGAGTGCGAGCTCGGCCAGTGTGGTCGCCTCGTAGTGGGTCGGCGGGTTGGCCTTGTCGATGATCGCGCGTGCGGCGTCACAGGAAGCAGCGGCGGGTGGCCGATCGCGAACCAGCGACGAGAGCTTCGCGACGCCGACGGCGATCTGTTCGAGCTCCTGCGCGGACAGCGCTTGCCGATCGTCGCGCGGCGACAGCCGGACGCCCGGACCGATCGTGCCGGCGAGCGCGGCGCCGGCGAGCGGATGGCGGGCGAGGAACGGCAACTTCAATGACAGCAGCGGCAGCGCGCGGCGATCGCACGCATGGAAGGTCGCGGTCAGCGCGGAGAACGGCTCGCCGAGCGTGGTGAATGGCTCGAGCTCGGTTTCGACGTCGTCGGCGGGCAGCTCGAGCCGCACACCGAACCGCATCACCTTGCCCTCGCGGATCAGGCGCGCGCAGGTGCCGGCGAGCTCGGGGTACGCGGGCGAGGTCAGCCACGCGGCACGGAGGGGGAGGAACACCAGCGGCAGTGCATCGAGCTTGGTCTGGCGCAGCGACGCCTCGACGCGGGTCTGCACGTACCCGGCCGGCAGCCGTTCGGACAGCAGGTCGCGGCGCGGCCGGCCGGCTTGCTCGGCGAGCGGCGGCACGTGGGTGGCGAGGATCGCGCGATCGCGAAGGCGCATCGCTCGGATCGTGGCGCCTGCGAGGTGTTCTGCGTCCTCGAACGCATCGACCAGCGTGATGCCGTGCTCGAGCGCATCGTGAAGCGTTCGTTCGACATCGAGCGCCGATACCCCGCGCGCATCGGCACGCGCCAGGCTTACATCTCCGACCCCGACGAGGGTGACCTCGGTGTCGCCGATCGCACGCTGGTGCACGGTTGCATCGTAGCCGACCGACGGTGCGTAGTACGATGCCAGCCCATGCGTAGTTTTCTCGCCTTGATGGTGCTGGTAGCCGCCTGCGGTGACGACGCGAATCATACCCAGCTTCCCGACGCACCGATCGTCGACGGTGCACCCGATGCGGCGCCCCAGCCGGTGACGCTGACCGTCACCAACGGCACCGCCGGGGTGCCGGACGTCAAGGTGTACTTCCAGAACGCCGATTCCTCCGTCGTCCTCGCCACCACCACCGATGCGAACGGCGTGGCCTCGGCGGTGATGGTCGCCGGTGGCTACGTCACCGCGATCGACGCGTTGCCGGCGCAATTCGGTGGCATCCAAGCCCACCACCTCCAGACGTTCGCGAACGTCAAACCCGGCGACCACCTCGTGCTCCACGCCGATGCACCGATCGGGACGGGCACGCAGGTCAACTTCACGTTCACGATGGCAGACGAGCCGTCGGGCAACGCGCTGACGTATCAGGCGTGGGCGCCACCGTGCGTACGACAGAGCGACGTCAGCGGCGCGGGAAGCGGCGCACCACCGGGTGGCGTCGTCAATCTCGACGGTTGTCCCGCGACCACCGACGTGGCCGTGATCGCACTCAACTCGGGCGGCGAGGCGTTCGCGTCGATCTTCAAGACCAACGTCGCGATCTCCGACGGTGGATCGGTGGATCTGTCGAACCTCAACAACACGCCGTGGGTGAATTCAGATCTGGTCTCCTACACGTTCCAGAACGTTCCCGGGAGCGTCGCTGGGTTCTCGGTGCAATCGTTCGCGATGACACCGAAGGGAATCGTGTTCGAGATCGACCTCAGCAACTCGGTGAACAGCGGCAGCGGCGGCGTCTCGGACCTGGTTCGACCGAAGCTCGACGGCACGACGCAAGTCGATCTCAGCTCGTTTGATGGTCCGGCGAACTCGCGCTACCGCATCCTCGAGTGGGGCGCGCCGAAGGTCGACTACCTGGTCGCCGATACCGCCGCGATCCTGCCGCACGAGTACACCGCCCCGCCGACGTTCGACGTCGCGACCAACACGATCTCGTGGACGTCCGATGCGGGTGGCGTCGCGCCGAACTTCGTGCGTGCGGGCCTGAACGCCGGGCGCAACAAGGGCAATCCGCAGTGGTTCTGGGAGATCGCGGACTCGGCGGCCACCACCTCGGTCAAGCTCCCGACGCTGCCCGCACCCGACGACGTGTTCAACGCGACCCCAACCGACGACTTTGCAAACGTCAACGAGCTGACCACCGGCCACATCACGGGTGGCTACGACGCGATCCGTGCCGGCCTGCTCTCGATCCCGAGCAATACGAACGGCAATCCCGTCGGGTTGGTGATCGGAGCGAGCGGCCAGATCGTGCTCGAGGATTTCGTGGAGTTTCAGCCGGCGAAGCCGCGCCGGCCGACGGTCACGCCATTCACAGCACGTCCCGCCTGGAAGCCCGCGCGTCGCTGACGATCCGCTCGAAGCTGCTTCGAGCTCACCATTTACTCCAGCAGTTTTTCGGGGTTAGATGGCCCCGATGACAGAAGTCGCTGCGCCCGTCGGGCTGAGTCTGCCGCGCGTCGATGGCGTGGCGAAGGTCACCGGCACCGCGCGCTATCTCGACGACCTCGAGGTCGCCGGCTGCTGGCACGGCTGCACCGTGCGATCGAAGGTCGCGCACGGCGTGCTCGAAGCACTCGAGCGCGATCCCAAGTTCGACTGGAGCAACGTCGTGGTGGCGACGGCGAGCGACATCCCGGGTGCGAACAGTATCCGGCTGATCGAGGACGATCAGATCGCGATGGTGCCGATCGGCGGCACCGTGATGCACGTCGACGAGGCGCTCGCTGTGGTCGCCGCGCCGACGCGCGAGCTCGCGTTTGCTGCCCGCGATGCGATCAAGCCGATCATCCGGGCACTGCCGCCGGTGCTGTCGATCGAGGAATCGCTCGCGGTCAGCCAGAAGCTGTACGGCGACGACAACGTGTTCAAGCAGTTCTTGATCCGCAAGGGCCACGCCTCCGACGACGAATTCGAGGCGGTGATCGCGAAGGCTCACAAGGTGATCGAGGGCGTGTATTTCACGTCGCCGCAGGAGCAGATGTACATCGAGCCGCAGGCGATGCTCGCCGACTGGCGCGACGGGCGCTGCTACATCGTCGGCTCGATGCAGTGCCCGTACTACGTGCACAAGGCGATGAAGCACTTCCTCGGCTGCGATGCCGACGGCGTGGTGATCTCGCAGTCGGTGACCGGCGGCGGGTTCGGTGGCAAGGAGGAGTACCCGTCGATGCTCGCCGCGCACTGCGCGACGGTCGCGAAGAAGGCGGGGCATCCGGTCAAGATCGTGTACGACCGCGACGAGGACATCGCCGCGACGACCAAGCGGCATCCCGCGCGCACGCGGCATCGGCTCGCGGTCGATGCCAAGGGCGAGATCCTGGCGATCGATGTCGATTGCGTGATGGATGGCGGCGCGTACCTGACGCTGTCGCCGGTCGTGCTGTCGCGCGGCGTGCTGCACGCGGCCGGGCCGTATCGCTGCCCGGTGACCCGGATCCGCGGGCGCTGCGTCGCGACCAACTATCCGCCGCACGGTGCGTTCCGCGGCTTCGGCGCGCCGCAGACCACGTTTCCGTACGAGCGCCAGATCGACAAGCTCGCGCGAGCGCGCGGCGAGGATCCGTTCGCCATGCGTCGCCGGCTCGCACTGCGCGCGGGAGATTCGACGGCGACCGGTCAGATCCTCGGCGTCAGCGTCGGCAGCGATCAGGTGCTCGATGCGGTCGCCGCGGTTGCGGGGCCGGCGCCGGAGCGTGACGGCGTGAACGACAGCGGCGCGGCGATCAAGCGCGGCCGCGGCTATGCGTTCTACTTCCACGGCGCGGGGTTCACCGGTTCCGGTGAGCAGCGGCTCGCCGGCAAGGCGCAGGTCGCCGCGATCGCCGATGGCTTCGAGGTGCGCTCGAGCTCGACCGACATCGGCCAGGGCGCGATCACGATGTTCACGCAGATCGCCGCGGCCTCGCTCGGCGTCGATGCGAAGCACGTTGCCGTCGTCGATCCATCGACGGCGCAGGTGCCCGACTCGGGTCCGACGGTCGCGAGCCGGACCTGCATGGTGGTCGGCGGCGTGGTCGACAAGGCGTCGCGCGCGCTGCGGGCCAAGCTCGAAGCGTGGGCGCGCGAGCACGGCAAGACCGGCTCGCTGGTGGACATCGGCAAGGCGTACTTCGCGGCGAACGGCGAGGCAGCCGAGACCGTGACCTACGAGCCGCCGCCGGGCATCCAGTGGGACGACGTCACGTACACGGGGAGCGCGTATCCGGTGTTCGGCTGGGCGTGCTGCCTCGTCGATGTCGCGGTCGACCTCGACACGTTCGAGGTATCGATCGAGCGTTGCGTGCAGGCGATCGATGTCGGCAAGGCGATCAACCCGTCGATCGTGAAGGGTCAGATCGAAGGCGGCACGCTGCAGGCGCTCGGCTGGGCGGTGCTCGAGAACGTCCTCTACAAGGACGGCCGCGTGTGGAACGCGAACATGACCAACTGCATCGTACCGACGTTCTCCGACGCGCCGGATCTCGAGACCATCATCGTCGAGGTGCCGTACCCGTTCGGACCGAGCGGTGCGAAGGGCGTCGGCGAGATCCCGATGGACGGCCCGGCCGCCGCGGTGGCGAACGCCGTCGAGGATGCGCTCGGCGTTCCGTTCGATGCGCTGCCGCTGTCACCCGAAGCGGTCGCGACCGCACTGCGGAGGGCATCGTGAAGATCACGCTCGAAGTGAACGGTGCGGCGCACAGCGTCGACGTCGATCCGTGGAAGCGGCTGCTCGACGTGCTACGCGAGGATCTGCGGCTGACCGGCACCAAGGAAGGTTGCGGCGAAGGCGAGTGCGGCGCGTGCACCGTGATGCTCGACGGCGAGGCGGTGAACTCGTGCCTGGTCGCGATCGGCCAATGCGGCGATCGAAAGGTCACCACGGTCGAAGGGCTCGCGAAGAACGGCGTGCTCCACGCGGTGCAGCAGGCGCTGGTGACCTGCGGCGGTGCGCAGTGCGGTATCTGCACGCCGGGTATCGCGGTGTGTGCGGCGCACGTGATCGACAACCGGCTGGTGCAGGTGTCGGAGACGGGCGCTCGCGCGAAGATCCGCGAGCTGCTCGCCGGCAACATCTGCCGGTGCACCGGCTATCAGTTGATCGTCGACGCGATCGTCGACGCCGCGAAGCAGGTGCAGTCGTGACCGCCTACGTCCGCCCGCGATCGCTCAAGGAAGCGCTCGAGACACGCGCGCAACATCCCGACTGGATGGTGCTCGCCGGCGGCACCGATCTGATGGTCAACGCGAACCATCGCAAGGCACCGCCGGGGATCCTGGATCTGTGGCGGCTCGAGGAGCTGTGCTTCATTCGCGCGGATCGCGACAAGGTCTCGATCGGCGCAGGCGCGACCTGGTGGGAGGTCGAGAACCACGCCGTGATCGGCAACCGGCTGTCACCGCTCGCGGCCGCGGCACGCGAGATCGGTGCACTGCAGATCCAGGCGCGCGGCACGGTCGGCGGCAACATCGGGACGTCGTCGCCGGTCGGCGATAGCTTGCCGGCGCTGCTCGCCCTCGATGCCGAGATCGAGGTCGCGTCGACGCGCGGCCGTCGCCGCATCCCGTACCACGAGTACTGCACCGGCTATCGCAAGACCCAGCTCGCGGCCGACGAGCTGATCGTCGCCGCGCACCTGCCGCTGCCCGATTCGACCACCAGCATGATGTGGCGCAAGGTCGGCACCCGGCGCGCGCAATCGATCTCGAAGGTGATGGGTGCGGCCGCGATCACGGTCGACGGCGGCGTCGTGACGTCGGCGCGGGTCGCGTTCGGTGCGATCGCGGACCGGCCGATCCGGCTGACCACCGTCGAGGATGCCGTCAAAGGGCAGCGGATCGGCCAGCAGGCAGGCGAGGCGGCCCGGGTGGCGTTGCGCGCGGCGGTCACCCCGATCGACGACGTGCGGTCGACCGCCAGCTACCGGCGCGAGGTAGCGGAAAACCTCGTCGCTCGTTTCTTCGGGCAACGTGTCATGATCCGGCGTGTCTCGATCTGACGACGAGCCAACGGACGGAGCCGACTCCGGTCCCGTACCTGCGCCCGTCGAGACGTCGCCGACCGCGCAGGTCTACGTCGCGCGTGCGGCAGAAGTGCCGGCAACCGTAGCGACCCCGAGCGAGTCAGGGTCGATCGATGTATCGGTCGGCACGTTCAAGGCACCGGAGAATTCTGGTGCGACCGTGAAGCCGGAGAATTCCGGATCCATCGAGGTGGCGCTGTCGGGGCCGCTGCTTCCGAAGCCACCGATCCTCCCTCCAACAGAAGGGCCCGACGACGCGGCGCCGGAGCCGGCGTCCGACCTCGACTCCGCGCCGGTGTCGAGCGGGCGGGTGACGCAGATGACGGCCGCCGCGACCGGGCCGACCGAGCAGCGCAGCAAGCGGATCACCGATGTCGGCAAGGACATGCTCGGCAAGGGCGTCAGCACGCTGGGAACCGGCGTCGAGAAGCTCGGCGATGGCGTGACCAAGCTTGCCGAGGTCTCCGCGAAGGTGCCGGTGGTCGGCAGCGCGATGGAGAAGCTGGGCGAGGGCATCACCTCGGTCGGCGAATCGATCGCCGAGCTGCCGCGGGTCGCGCGCACGCGGCGCGGCGCGTTGCTGGTGCGCAGCTTGATCGTCGGGCTGTGTCTGGTCGCGTCGTGGATCTCGGTGATCGTGCTGCTCCAGGTCCAGGGCACCGACTCGCCCGATTTCCGCCCGTACACCGAGCGAATCCTGTCGCAGATCAGTCAGGGCCGCGCGGCGATCGAGGAGATGTACGAGAAGGCGTCGCCGCGGTTCCAGGAGGTCGTGCGCAAGGAGCAGTTCGTCGACAGCATGGTCGACCTCAACGCGACCAACGGAAAGTTCATCGAGGTCACCGCGATCAACGAGTCGCTGGTGACGTCGGGACCGACCGGTCGGATCGGGCGACTCTCCGCGTTCGCGCAGTACGAGAAGGGCACCACGCGCGCCGCGGTCAGCCTTCACTGGATCGACAACGAGTGGAAGCTGCTCGGCGTATCCGTCGAGGTCGCGCCCGACGTCAAGCTGACGCAAGCGGCGCGCGAGGAGCGCGTCGCCGCGTGCGACAAGGACGAGAAGGGCGAGAAGATTCCGCTCGGGCCGATGAACCCGAAGCGCTGCGACATTCACGCGCTCGCGAATCACATCCTCGAGCAGCTGCGCGACGGCGAGGTCGAGAAGGTCTGGGACGAGGCCTCCGACGTGTTCCAGAAGCAGGAGCAAAAAGGCCGGTTCGCCGTGATCTCCAACGAGCAGCAGAAAGCGCTCGGCGAATACCGCCGCGTCATCACCGTGACCGAGGCCAAGGTGATCGGCGGCACCCGCGCCACCTTCGACATCCTCGCCGAGTATTCTCGCACCAGCGTGCGCGTGATCTTCGGCTTCCTGCGGGCGTCCAAGTCGGAGCCGTGGAAGCTGCGCAGCCTCAAGATCGCGCTGCCGATGCCCCGTAGCGAGGACGTTGCGGTCGGTTCTGGATCGCAACGCGCCGGCTCTGGCTCCGCTGCACCCGCGCCGAAGAAATGACGATTTTCGGCGATCGTCGACGACGGTTCCCGATCGCCGCCGGCTGCAACACGATCGTCGCGGCCCGGTGACAGTCGCGTTTTTGTCCCCGGACCAATCAACACAATAGTTGCCTGGCAGCTTCACCGGCAGCGCTCATCTTGAAGCTCGGACGACGACGTCCTGGAGAATCTCGATGAAAAAACTGCTCGCGTTTGCCCTCGTGTCCAGCCTGTTCGCGCTCGCCGGTTGCCCCAACAAGGGCAAAGACGAGAAGAAGGTCGACCCCACTGCCAAGGTCGAGGAGAAGAAGCCGGACGAGGCGAAGCCGGAAGTGAAGCCGGAGGAAAAGAAGCCCGACGAGGTCAAGACCGAGGCGAAGCCGGACGAGAAGAAGCCGGACGAGGCGAAGCCGGAAGCGAAGCCGGAAGCAAAGACCGAAGAGAAGAAGCCGGACGAGGCGAAGCCGGCTGCGAAGACCGAAGAAGCGAAGCCGGCGACCAAGTAACTAGCGGCGATGCTTCGCGCGGAACGCGCTCGGCGATTCGCCCGTGCGGCGGCGGAACAACGCAGAAAAGTACTGCAGCGATCCGCAGCCGACATCGAAGGCGATCGTGGTCAGCGGTGCCTCGGTTTCGAGGAGCATCCGCTTGGCCGCGCGGATCCGCGCGTCGGCGAGCTCGTCCTTGAACGTGGTGCCGGCTTCGGCCAGCTTGCGCTGGAGCGTGCGCTCCGACAGTCCAAGCTCCTTCGCCGCTTTCGCGATCGGGATGCCGTCGAGCCGGTGATCGAGCAAGGCGCGCAGCGCGCCGACTTCCTTGGGGACGCTGATCACCTCGGCGTGCATCTCGACCAGCCGCGCGGCGATCGTGGCGGCGTCGATCGCGGGATCGAGCCAGGCGAGCGCGGGGACGGCCTCGGCAAACACCTGGACGGGGTAGGGCTTGGGGAGCACGTCGAACGCGCCGGCGACCAGTGCACCGTCGATGCCGCTCGGCCGGATCAGCGCGGCGCGCTGGACCTGCTTCTCGAGTAGCGCGTGATACGCCGCGAGGTAGCGGCCGGCGGCGGAGAACGAACGCGGATCGCCGCCATCGATCCGCGAGCAATCGAGGAGCGAGACGTGCGGAGGCACCGAGTCCTTCAGCTCGAGCACCAGCGTGCGCCCGAGTGCGATCGCCGCGGTCTCGTCGGGGCGCCCCCACACCACGATGCCCCACAAGGTCGGCGTGGCGCAGAAATGGATCCAGCTCTCGCCGGCGACGAAGCGGCCCACCGGATCGGTGGCTAGCTCCTCGATCGTCGACCGCCGCACCCGCCCATTCTACGTCTCATCGGTGATCGAGATCGGGCGCTCGAGCGTGCCGCTGATGTGGATCAGCGTGCCGACCTCGCGGTAGCCGCCGTCGCCGAGTTGATCGGGCTCGCGAATCCCGGAGCCGACCACCGCGAGCACCATCCCCGCATCGATGATCCACTCGGAGAACCGGTACGTCGGGACCGTGTTCTTCATCCCGCTCGGGCTGGCGCCGTTCGACTCGTGGAAATCGAGATCGCGCAGCAGGCGGCGCTGGTGCTCCTCGGCGGACGCCATGCCGACGCACTTCGAGAAGTAGCTCGCGGCGATCAGCACGTTCGATCTCGCCGGATCGATGCGCGCGCGATGCGTGTCGTCGGCGAGCACGAACGTGAAGCCCTCGCGGCGGCGCACCGTCGTGTTGCCGCCCTGGATCTTGAAGCCCCAGCACAGGCAGGTACGGCGCGACAGCGGTGCGATCAGGCGGCGATCGTCGCCGGGGATCACCGTGCCGGAGATCGTGCCGAGCGTTTGCTCGGGGAGCTTGCCGATCGCGAAGCGCGGTGCATCGTCGACCGCGTGCAGCACCGCGGCTTCCTCTCCCGAGGCCGTGAGCTCGCGCAGCCAGCGCCGGATGCCCACTAGGGTTCCACCACGCGCGCCGCAGGTAGCCTCGGCTTCTTCCGGCGCCGGATCGCGAAGGCCGCGAGCGTGATGCCGGGCCACGCGAGCCACGCGGCGTGAGCCCACCACGGTCGCTCGAACCGGAACGCGATGGTGTGCTTGCCGGGCGGCACGTCGATCGCGGGGAAGTCCGGCGTGACGCGGCGGATCGGCACCTCGGCGCCATCGACGTACGCGTGCCACCGCGGATGCCAGCTCTCGCGTGCGACGAACGTCGACGTCGTCACCGCGTCGACGTCGGCGTAGATATCGGCGGTGTCACCCGGCGACGGATCGACGGAGAACGCGCGCAGCACCTTCGCGTTCGGCGCGTCGGTGTTGCCGTCGTAGCCGAAGTACTGGAGATGGTGATCGGACAGCGGCGCATCGCTCTCGAGCCACTTGATCGCGGCGACGCGCACCGGCGAGCCCGCGCGCGACTCGCCCTCGGGGAGACTGCCGGTGATCTGGATCGGCGACACGATGCCGGGCGCGGGGAGCCGGCGCAGCTCGTAGCGGGCGGTCGAACCGAGCACCTCTCCGTCGGGCGCACCGCCGCTCTTCTTCTCGTACAGGAACAGCGGCGTGTCGTAGACCCACGCGAGCTTGGGGAACACGCGCACGCTGTAGACGAAGTCGTAGTTCGGGCTCGCCTGCAAACCGCCGCCGCCCATCTGCAGCAGCGCGGGGCGTCGACCGTAGACGTACGACAGCAAGTTCCACCAGTGGCTCTCGCAGCCGGGCCCGACCTGCTTCTTGCCCTGCGGTTGCTTGTCGATGATGTCGATCATCTCGAACATCTCGTCGTGGTAGTCGTACGCGTCGAGCGTGTTGACGCGCTGCGAGAGCACGCGACTGCCCATGAAGCCGATGAAGATCGCGAGGGCGCACGCCGCAGCGATCACGACGGTGCGGATGCCGTACAGCGTCTCGTCGTACGGCCGGGTGCCGCCGAGCACCCGCGACAGCGTGCCGACGAAGCCGTTCGCCCGCGCCATCCACACCATCCGTCCGATCGAGTAGAGGCCGGCGCCGATGCCGAGCGCCACGATCACCTGCATCGCGCCGAGGAAGCGCACCGCCGGGAGCAGGTCATCGGCGGTCTTCGGCGCGTGCGGGCCGATCGCGAGCAGCGCGGCATAGGTCAGCGCGGGTGCCCACAACCAGCGGGCGAACTTCATGCGACCGAACGCGAGCACGATCGGTAACGCCCAGGTCAGGATCTGGACGCGGTGCTCGTCGAACAGCATGCCCTTGCTGTACCAGCGCGACAGCTCCTTGTAGCCCGGCCCGACCTCGTCCCACACGCGGTGTGGGAAACCGCCGAAGCCATCGCGATCGACGATCACGGTGATCCAGCCGGGCAGCGTGGCGACCGCGAGGCACGCGCCGATGATGCACAGCCGCCAGAACACCTGTACCGACGGCCCCGCTTCTTCCGTAGCCTCGGGCTCGCCATCGCGGAGCTCGAACACGATGCGCTGCACGAGGCGGCCGATCACCCCGAGCAGGAGCAAGATCGGGCCGAGGTAGATCACCGCATTGCCGAGCTGCCACTCCGGCGGCAGATCCTCGGTCGCGCCCTCGGGACGCTTCGGCACCACGTCGGTGACGCAGAACGCGATGATGTTGCCGAGCAGCGCGATCGCCAGCGCTCCGATCAACAGGTACGCGAGCAGCTTGCCGCGCGCGCCGACCCGCATCATCAGCCCGACGATCAGAACGCCGGGCGCGATGTAGAAGTACTTGAATGCGGCGACCGCGGCGTCGGGCTTGTCGGGTAGCGGCTGCGGTCGATCGAAGAAGAACTTGTAGGCGACGTACGCCAGCGCGAGGAACAGCAACCCGCTCGCGATGATCTTGAACCGCTTGCTGGTGACCGGGAATTGCAGGTAGTACGCCGCGGTGCCGACGGCGAGGCCGAGGCAGAGCGCGATGCTCGCGAACGGATGGCAGAGGAACACGAACGCGCCCCACGCGATCGCCTGCGGCAGCTTCTCGCCCTGCGTCAGGTAGCGCACGCCGTAGCCGAGACCGAGCGGGAACGCGGCGAGCGCCCAGGTCTGCGTGTAGAGGCCGACCTGGAACGTGCCGTCGGCACCGCTGCCCCATCGCGACGCGCCGCTGACGAACGCGAGAGCGAACGCCGCGGCGAGCGCTTGCCACGGCGTCGCATTCATCATCCGCATGCCGCGATAGCCCGCGAGTGGAATCGCGACGAGCGGCAACCACAAGCTGAGCTGGAACCAGAACAGGTGATGACCGAACACGGCGGTCGGCAGCGCCGACGCGAGCTGCGGGATCACTTGATAGTAGTAGGCGCTCGCGTAGCCGCCGTTCGCGCTCGGATTCCAGAAGTCCCAGTCGCCGGCGGCGATGCAGTCGGCGAGGCGGCGGCTCTCCGCCATGTGGAACGTCAGGTCATCGCCGATGCTCTCGCCGAGGAACACGCCGGCGAAGATCACGCCCGTCGCGATCGTCAGGATCAGGACCGCGGGGACCGCGCCGTGATCCTCGATCCATGCGACCACGCGATCCCACGCGTCGGACTTGTCGGGCATCTCGCGGAGCTGCGTGCCCGCGACGTACGCGCGCAGGAACAGCGTGCCGCCGACGATCGCGGTGACCAGCGCCGAAATTCCTCTCGGCTCGAACATCTCCTCCTCGTACATCGCGACCCGAAATGCGGTGACGCCGATCAACGCGGATGCAGCACCCGCGATCATCGCGATCCAGCGCGCGACTTCGAGCAGCGTCCATGGCCGTTCCTGCGGGGTCGGCCGGAGCGCGTTGACCGGCACCTGATCGACGTCGAGCGCCGGCACGCGATAGACGCCGGAAACCAGCGTGGCGATGCCCGCGATCGCGAGCACCACCGACAGCGCGATGCGCGGGCCGCCGCTGCCGAACACGTAGCAGAGCACCACATTCGCGAGCGCGAACAGCACCGCACCGAGGCCGGTCCACACCTGCTTCTGCGGTTTCACGCGGCCTCCAGCAGATCGGCGATCCGATCCTCCTCGAATCGCGGCGTCGCACCACGCTCGCCCGCGACGGCTGCTGCGTAGCGCGACGCTGCTCGCCCCGATGCGCCGAGATCCCAGCCGCTGGTCAGCCCGTGCAGCAGGATCGCGAAGTAGGCATCGCCGCAGCCGACGTTGTCACCGCCCGGCGCCGCGGGCGTGCCGGGAATTTCGATGGTGTCGTCGCCGTGCAGCGTCGAGCCATCGGCGCCGTGGGTCACCGCGACGATGTTCGCTCGCTGGCGAAGCCGGCCGATCGGATCGTCCCAGCCGAGCCAGTCGTGCAGCGCCGTCAGCTCGCGATCATTCACCTTGATAATGTTGGCTGCTTCGAGCGCATCGGCGATCGCGATCCGATACTGGTCCGTTGGACGCAGATTGAGGTCGCAGGCGCGCAGACAGCTCGCGTGATCGCGCGCCCGTCTCCACTCCGCAAGTCCATCCGCGGTGCGTTGTGCGAGCGTCCCGTAGACGAACACGCCCGCGGTCGCCAGCGCACTGACCACCGGCGGCGTACATGCGATGCGCTCCCACGCGCGGCCCGGATGGAGCGTGTAGCGGGGTTCGCCGTTCTCGAGCTGCACGGTGACTTCACCGGTAGCGCGCTCGGGATCGATCTGCACGAGCTCGGTGTCGACCATCTCCGCGAGGGCCTCGATCGCGCGGCGGCCGTCGTCGTCATCACCGACCCGGGTGACCAGCTGGGGCCAGCCGCCCACCTGACCGAGGTGCCACGCGACATTCGCCGGTGCACCACCGAGTCGATCTCCGTCGGGGAAGCGGTCCCACAGCAGCTCACCCCAGATCACGACGGCGGACATTTCAAATCTCGGGCCGCAAGGCCGGTTGACAGTCGGTAACTTAGTGTAGAAAGTACACTTATGGAATCCAACGGCGTCGACGACGTCTACGGTGGGTCGCTCGCGTTGCTGACGGATTTGTACCAGCTGTCGATGGCCTGCGGCTACTGGAAGGCCGGGACCAGCGACGTCGAAGCCGTGTTTCACCTGACCTTCCGGCGACCGCCGTTCGGCGGCGGCTACGCGATCACCGGCGGCATCGCTCCGGCCCTCGCATACCTGCGCCGGCTCCGGTTCACCGCCGACGACCTCGCGTACCTCGGCACGATGACCGATGCCAGCGGCGGCAAGCTGTTCCCGCAGGGCTATCTCGATTGCCTGCGCGACTTCGAGTTTCGCTGCACCGTCGACGCGGTCCCCGAAGGCAGCCTGGTGTTCGCCCACGAGCCGATCGTCCGGATCACCGGGCCGATCATCCAGGCGCAGCTGGTCGAGACCGCGCTGCTGACGATGGTCAACTTCCAGACGCTGATCGCGACCAAGGCGTCGCGGATCGCGGCCGCCGCGAAGGGCGCACCCGTGCTCGAGTTCGGTCTCCGCCGCGCGCAGGGCATCGATGGTGGCCTCGCCGCGGCGCGCGCGAGCTACATCGGCGGCACCAGCGCGACGTCGAACGTGCTCGCCGGCAAATTGTTCGGCATCCCGGTCAAGGGCACCCACGCGCACAGCTGGGTGATGTTTCACGACGACGAGCTCGCGGCGTTTCGCCAGTATGCCGAGGCGCTCCCCGGCAACTGCACGTTCCTGGTCGACACCTACGACACGCTCGATGGGGTGCGCAACGCGATCCGGGTCGGCCACGAGCTGGTCAAGCGCGGCCACACGCTGGCCGGCATTCGCCTCGATTCCGGCGACCTCGCACACCTCTCGATCGAGGCGCGTGCGTTGCTCGATGCCGGCGGCTTTCCGAACGCGCGGATCGTCGCGAGCAACGATCTCGACGAGAATCTGATCAACTCCCTGCACGAGCAGGGAGCGAAGATCGACACCTGGGGCGTCGGCACCAAGCTGGTCACCGCGTTCGATCAGCCGGCACTCGGCGGCGTCTACAAGCTCGGAGCGGTGCACGAGAACGGCTCGTGGCGCCACGTCATCAAGCTGTCGGAGCAGCCGATCAAGATCTCCAATCCCGGCGTGCTGCAGGTCAAGCGGCTGCGCCGCGGCAGCGAGCTGGTCGGCGACGTGATCTACGATCGCGAGGCCGGCTACTCCGGGCCGACGCTGCACGACATCGAGAACCCCAACAATCCGACGTTCACGCCGGCGTTCGATCGCGCGGATGACTTGCTGGTGACGTACCTCGACCACGGCAAGCCGGTGCGCGAGCCCGACGACCTGCAGACCTGCCGCGCGCGCGCTGCCGAAGATCTCGCATCGCTGTCGCCGCGGACCCGGCGCTTCCTGAACCCGCAGCCGTATCCGGTCGGGCTCGATCGCCACGTCCACGCTACCAAGCAGACGTTGATCGCGAAGGCGAGGTCATCCCATGGCTAACGACAAGCACGACCCGATCGTGTTCTCGACGGCAGCGTACGGCTATCTCGGATCCGCGATCGCCGCCGGCGCGGGCTGGGAGCTCGGCACCGTCGCGCGCAAGACGTTTCCCGATGGCGAGCACTACCACCGGATCGACAGCCACGTCGCCGATCGCGATGTCGTGCTGATCGGCGGCACGCCGGACGATCACTCGACGCTCGAGCTCTACGACCTCGCGTGCGTGCTGGTGATGCTCGGGGCATATCGGCTCCGCATGGTGATGCCGTTCTACGGCTACTCGACGATGGAGCGCGCCGTGAAGGTGGGCGAGGTGGTCAAGGCAAAGACGCGCGCGCGGCTGCTGTCGTCGATCCCGCAGGCCAGCCGCGGCACGCAGGTGTTCCTGCTCGACCTCCACGTCGACGCGATCGCGCACTACTTCGAGGGCGGCATCCGGCCGATCCACGTGTACGGCAAGCCACTGGTGATCGAGGCCGCGCGCAAGCTCGCGTGCGACGTGCTCGCGTGTACCGATGCCGGCCGCGCGAAGTGGGTCGAGTCACTCGCGAACGACATGAACGTGCCGGCCGCGTTCGTCTACAAGCGGCGCGGTGAGGACGGCGAGCCCGAGGTCACGGGTGTGTCGGCACAGGTCACGGGCAAGCGCGTCGTGATCTACGACGACATGATCCGGACCGGCGGTAGCCTGATGAACGCCGCGAAGACCTATCGTGACGCCGGAGCGGTCTCGATCGACGCGATCGCGACCCACGGCTTGTTCCCCGGAGATTCCCTCGCGAAGCTGCGCGCCAGCGGGCTGTTCGGAGCGCTGTGGGTGACCGATAGCCACCCGCGTGCCGTCGAGCTCGCCGCGAGCGAGGCCGGCAAGGGCTTTCTTCATGTCAGCAGCACCGCCGGTGTGCTGATCGAACATCTGACATCGAACAGGTGAACCATGCAGCTCGTCAAAGTCGGAGTCGCTTGCGTCAACCAGACGCCATTCGCGTGGGACGGCAACCTCGCTCATCTGCGCAGCGCGATCGAAGCTGCGAAGGCAGAGGGCGTGACGATGCTGTGCCTGCCCGAGCTCGCGATCACCGGGTACACCTGCGAGGACGCGTTCTTCATGGACGGGCTGCAGGACACCGCGTTCGCGCAGCTCGAGATGCTCGCGCCGCTGACCAAGGGCATGGTGGTCGCGGTCGGCTTGCCCGTCTATCACGAGAAGGCGCTGTACAACGCGGCGGCGCTGATCGCCGACGGCACCATCGTCGGCTTCGCGGCGAAGCAGTTCCTCGCCGGTGATGGCATCCACTACGAGCCGCGCTGGTTCAAGGCGTGGCCGGCCGGCGAGATCGATACGCTCGAGCGCACGCGTGCCGACGGCAGCGTCGCGAAGTATCCGATCGGTGACCTGACGTTCGATGTCGGTGGGATCCGGGTCGGGTTCGAGATCTGCGAGGACGCGTGGGTGGCGAATCGCCCGGGCATGGACCTCGCGCTGCGCGGCGTCGACATCCTGTGCAATCCGTCGGCGTCGCACTTCGCGTTCGGCAAGTTCGTGACGCGGCAGCGCTTCGTGATCGAGGGATCGCGCGCGTTCGGCGTCGTCTACCTGTACGCGAATCTGATGGGCAACGAGGCCGGCCGCGTGATCTACGACGGCGGCGGGCTGATCGCATCGAACGCCGAGCTGTGTGCGCGCGGCCGCCGGTTCTCGTTCCAGGACATCGAGCTCGCGACCGCGGTGGTGGACATCGACGCGAACCGCCGCGAGCAAGCACGCCGCGGCAGTCACCGGCCGCGCCACGATGCCGAGGAGCTGGTCATCGAGCATCCGTTCACCTGGCCACCGCGCAAGCCCGAGCTTCCGCCTTCGATGGCAGTCACGTGGGAGGACGGCCAGCACGTTCGCGAGGAGGAGTTCGGGCGCGCCGTCGGGCTCGCCCTGTGGGACTACATGCGCAAGTCGCGCTCGCACGGCTACGTGGTGTCGCTGTCGGGCGGCGCCGATTCCGCGGCGTGTGCGGTGCTGGTCGCGCTCGCGGTCAAGCTCGCGTTTGCCGAGCTCGGCCCCGGCGGGGTTCGCCAGCGCCTCGATGTTCCGCGCCTGAACGACGTGATCGATCGGGGAGGATCGATCGAGGACGCCGTCGGTGCGCTGCTCGCGTGCGCGTATCAGCCGACCGAGAACTCCGGCACGGTGACTCGGACGGCGGCGGAGCAGGTCGCGAAGGCGATCGGCTCGGTGTTCCACGTGATCGATGTCGACGTGCAGTACAAGGCGTACATCGCGTCGCTCGAGGCCACGATCGGCCGCAAGCTCGCCTGGGAGACCGACGACGTCACGCTGCAGAACATCCAGGCCCGCGTGCGCGCGCCGTCGATCTGGATGCTCGCGAACCTCCGGCGCGCCGTGCTGATCACGACGTCGAATCGCTCGGAGGCCGCGGTCGGCTACGCGACGATGGACGGCGACACCGCCGGTGGGCTCGCGCCACTCGGTGGCATCGACAAGCCGTACCTCAAGCAGTGGCTGCGCCACATGGAGAGCAAGGGGCTCGACGGCATCGCGCCGATCGCCGCGCTCAGCTACATCAACGCGCAGGCGCCGACCGCCGAGCTGCGGCCGCGCGTCGCCGGCAAGGCCGAGCAGACCGACGAGGCCGACCTGATGCCGTACGACTTCCTCGAGGCGGTCGAGGATTCGATGATCCGCGACAAGCACACGCCGCTCGAGGTGCTGCAGGAGCTGTTGCCGCGGTACGCGCAGTACCGGCCGATCCAGCTCGCGACCTGGATCGAGCGGTTCTTCAAGCTGTGGTGTCAGAACCAGTGGAAGCGCGAGCGATTCGCGCCGTCGTTTCACCTCGACGATCGCAACCTCGACCCGCGCTCGTGGTGCCGGTTCCCGATCCTGTCGGGCTGCTTCGATCGCGAGCTTGCCGAGATGCGAGCGTACGTCGCCGCTGGCAAGGCCGACCGATGAGCTACAGCTACGAGTATCCGCGCGCCGCACTCGCCGTCGACTGCGTGGTGTTCGGGCTCGACATCGACGATCTCAAGGTGCTGCTGATCCAGCGCCGGATCCCGCCGTTCCAGCACGCGTGGGCCTTGCCCGGTGGCTTCGTCCGGCTCGACGAGACGCTCGATGTCGCCGCGCGCCGCGAGCTTGCCGAGGAGGCCGGCGTCACCGACGTCTATCTCGAGCAGCTCTACTCGTTCTCCGACATCGAGCGCGACCCGCGCGAGCGCGTCGTCACCGTCGCCTACTACGCGCTCGCGAAGCTGTCCGATCATCGGATCCGCGCGGCGACCGATGCGATGGGTGTCGGCTGGTTCGCTCTCGACGATCTCCCGAAGCTCGCGTTCGATCACGAGATGATCGTGACCACCGCGCGCGAGCGGCTGCGCGGCAAGGTGCGCTACGCCCCGGTCGGCTTCGAGCTGTTGCCGCCGCGATTCTCGCTGACCCAGCTCCAGCGGCTCTACGAGATCATCCTCGGGCAGGACCTCGACAAGCGAAACTTCCGGAAGAAGATCCTCTCGATGGATCTGCTCGTCGAGACCGACGAGTACGAACAGGGCGTCCGCCACCGCGCGGCGCGGCTCTACAAGTTCGATCGGCGCAAGTACGATCGGCTCGCGAAGCAGGGTTTCGAGCTGTCGATTTGATACAGTGGCGCCATGCGCGCGCTGGTGCTCGTCGACCTGCAGTACGACTTCATGCCGGGTGGTGCCCTGGCAGTCGCACACGGCGACGAAACCGTGCCGGTGGCGACCAAGCTGATGAAGCGGTTCGACATCGTGGTCGCCACGCAGGACTGGCACCCGAAGGACCACCAGAGCTTCGCGGCGAACAACCCGGGCAAGCAGGTCGGCGAGCTGTCGACTCTCGGTGGCCTGCCGCAGGTGATGTGGCCGGTCCACTGCGTGCAGAACACGCGCGGCGCCGATTTCCACGATTCGATCGAGCGCTCGAAGATCACCGCGGTGTTCCGCAAGGGCATCGATGCCAACGTCGACTCGTACTCGGGCTTCTTCGACAACGGTCACAAGAAGGCGACCGGCCTCGGTGACTGGCTGAAGCAAAAGCGCGTCGATCGTTTGTACGTCCTCGGGCTCGCGACCGATTACTGCGTGAAGTTCACGGTGCTCGATGCGCTGGAGCTCGGGTTCGAGGTGTGGCTCGTGGAAGACGGTTGTCGAGGGGTGAACCTGCAGCCGGCAGATGCAGACAAGGCGATCGAAGAGATGCGCGCGAAAGGCGCGACGATCATCTCGAGCGGCTCGATCGGCGCCTGATCCCACGGGTTTTCTCGGTTCAGGTCATCGTTAACGGTTCGCCCGGAACGACGTCTTGACCAGGTGTTGGCTTACAGTCCGCGCGTGGAAGGCGATGCGCTTCCCGTGGTGGTCGTCGCCGCACAGCGCGGTGATCGGAGAGCGTTTGCCGAGCTGTATCGTCGCTTTCATCGGGCCGTGCACGGCGTCGTGCTCGCGCGTGTGCGGTATGGAGATGCAGCAGACCTTGTCCAAGATGTCTTCGCGATCGCGCTCGAGCGATTGGGCCAGCTCGGCGAGCCAGCCGCATTTCCAGGGTGGCTGCTCGCGATCGCGCGCAACAAGGCACTCGATTTCGTCCGCGGCAAGAAGCCGGTCCCGATGGGCGAGGAGCTGCCCGAGTTGCCGGTTGCGGCGAGTCGCGCCACCGAGGTCGCGCAGGTGCTGACGGCGTTGCGCGCGCTGCCCGACGCGTACCAGGAGACCATGATCCTGCGGCTGGTCGAGGGCATGAGCGGACCGGAGATCGCCGAACAGACCGGGCTGTCGCCGGGCTCGGTGCGTGTCAACCTGCACCGAGGGATGAAGCTGCTGCGCGAGAAGCTCGGTATCGAGAAAGGAGTCGCCGATGACGCCTCCGTCGGATGACTACCTGTGGGATCGCAGCGGAGCCGCCAGCGGAGGCAATGATCCCGACGTCGCGCGACTCGAGGAGCTGATGGCGCCGCTGCGCCACGACGCACCCCTCGACGAAGTGCGATTGTCCCGAGGTCGCCGAGATCGATCGAAGCGACCGGTGATCCTGGGCGCGATGGTCGCCGCGTGTGCGGCGCTCGCACTGATCGTGTGGTGGCGCTGGCCAGGCGGGCAGGGCGACACCGCGCCGGCGTGTGTCGGGTTCGGATTCACGTTCAACGCGAACGGCGATGTGACGTGCAACGGCAGTCCGCTCGCGGCCGGCGTGTTGCCGATCGGCGGGACGCTGTCGACCGGCACGCACGAGGCCGAGCTCGCGATCGCGAACATCGGTACCGCGAAGCTCGGCACCGATACGGTGGTGCGGCTCGAGCGCACCGAGTACGGCAAGAAGCATCAGCTGTTCCTGCAACAAGGAAAGATGCACGCGTGGGTGAACGCGCCACCGAAGATCTTCGCGGTCGCCACACCGAGCGCGGATGTCACGGACCTCGGTTGCGAGTACACGCTCGACATCGACAAGCAGGGCGCGGGATCGATCGTCGTGCTGACCGGAAGGGTCGAGCTCGAGACCGGCAGCCACCAGCCGATCATCGCGCCGGCCGGAACGCACGCGCGGCTGCTGCCCGGCCGCCGCGCCAGCATGCCGATCGCGAATGGCGCGAGTGCCGCGCTCGAGGCCGCGATCGCCGAATTCGACGCCGGCAAGCCCGACGCCCTGACGCACGTCCTGGCGGCCGCGAAGGTTTCGGACGGCATCACGTTCGTCAACTTGATGCGCGTCGTGAGCGACCCCGATAAGCGCCGAGTGCTGCAGCGGCTCGCCGAGCTACAGCCCGCGCCGCAGTGCGTGACAGTGGACGACGCGTTGGCCGACAACGCGCTGCTGGAGATGTGGCTGGACGAGGTTTACCTCGTCGCGATCGGTGCGTCCGAGGTTCATGCGCCGTGCAAGTGAGCGCGGGCGCACGGTAGCGCGTGGCGCGCAGCTTGCTCCTCCTCCGAGGGCAAGGAGCAAGTCATGCACATCATCGCGACACTCGTCATCGGTCTCATCGTCGGCGCACTCGCCAAGCTGGTCATGCCGGGTCGCGACCCGGGTGGCATCTTGATCACGATTCTTCTCGGCGTTGCAGGTTCGTTCATCGCCGGCATGCTGGGCCACGCATTCGGCTGGTACGAGCCGCAACAGGGTCCGGGGATCATCGCGTCGATCATCGGAGCTGTGTTGTTGCTCGCGATCTACCGGGCCGTGATCGGCCGCCGAGCGGTGGTCTAATGCTGGCGCGGCCCGACGTAGGTCACGAGCCGCACAATCCGATCCGCGACGACTCCAAGCTGGCTCCCGACGAGGACCTCGATCGAGAGCCGGATGGAGTGCCCCACCGGATCGTGGGCCTCACCGCGCTGTTCTCGGTGATGCTCGCCGCGCTGCTCGCAGGCATGTTCATTGCCGGTAGCGGCGTCGTGCGGATTGCCGCCGTGCTGATCGCGATCCTGGCGGTCCCGGTGATCGTCAGCAGCCTCAACACGCGGTCCGAGCGCGACCGCGATCACGTCCATCCATCCCGATAACCGTGCGGGGTTAACATGATGCGCGCGATCGCTCTCGCGAGCGTGCTGGTCGCTTGCGGTGGAGCTCACAAGCCCCACCCGGGCGACGAGTACGTGAAGCAGATCAAGCTCAACGGGAACAAGGCGCTCAAGAGCAAGACCCTGGTCGCCGGTCTGGCACTCGACCGGGCGAAGAAGTCGGGCAAGCCGCCCGACCCGTACCTGGTCGAGGTCGACGCGGATCGGATCCGCGGCCAGTACCTGCGCCACGGTTTCCTCGATGTCGATGTCCGGCCCCGCGTCGAGCGCTCCGGTGATGCGACGACCGTGATCTACGACGTCGAGGAAGGCATTCGCGCGACCACGCGCACCGTGATCCGCGGGTTGCCGCCGGACGTGCCGATGGAGAAGGTGCGCAAGAAGCTCCAGCTGACCGATGGACGGCCGTTCTCGTACGAACCGTACGACGCATCGAAGGAAGCACTGCTCGGCGTGATCGAGGATGCCGGCTACGCGCACGCAAAGCTCGACACCACGATCTATGCGGATCGCGCCGCGCACGAAGCGGTGGTCGCACTCGATTACACGCCCGGTCCGAAGTGCACGATCGGCCAGGTGACGATCACCGGCGTCTCGGGAGAGCTCGAGGACGCGGTGCGCAACCGCCTGCAGTTCGAGATCGGCGACCAGTACTCGACCAAGGCGATCACGCGGAGTCAGCGCAATCTGTACGCGCTCGGCCGGTTCTCGACCGTCCAGATCCAGCATCCCGATGACAACAATCCGACCGTTCCGATCTCGGTGTCGGTCACCGAGAGCGCGCGACACACCGTCGAGCTGGGTGGCGGTTTCGGTGTCGATCCACTCGCCTACGAAGTACGCGGGCGCGCCGGCTACTCGATCACCGGATGGCCGCAGCCGCTCGATACGCTCACGCTCGAGCTGCGCCCGGCGTACGCGGTCCTTCGCAACAGCGGCGAATACGAGCCGCGGCTCCGTGCACTCGCGCGCCTCGAGCGGCAGGACCTGTTCTGGACCTACGGGAAGGGCGATGTCGAGACCGGCTACAACTATCTGTCGCAGCTCGCGTACACCAGCTACGGGCCGCACGTGCGGCTCGGCTTCTCGACGCCGATCCTCGAACGCCGTCGCGAGCTCCAGCTCAGTGTCGGCTGGGGCATCGAGCGGCTCGATTTTCGGAATCTCTCCCCGGCGATCGAGCCGCTCGCGCCCCAGCTCGGTCTCGATCATGCCGAGCGCGTCGGCGCGTACACCCAGGCCGTCACGCTCGACCTCCGCGATCATCCGATCGAGCCGAAGCTCGGCGTGTATGCCGAGGTTCGTGCATCGGAGGGCACCGAGTTTGCCGGCGGCGCGTACGACTACCTCGAGCTGGTGCCCGAGCTGCGCGGCTACGTGCCGGTCGGGCCCGTCGTGTTCGCCGGCCGGATCCGGACCGGTGCGATCTACGGCGACATCCCGGTCACCGAACGGTTGTTCTCCGGTGGTGCGTCGAACCATCGCGGCTTCGGCGAGCGCTTGCTCGCGCCGTTCGTGGTCGATGAGAACGACACCGAGATCCCGTACGGCGGTGGCGCGCTGATCGAGACCGGACTCGAAGCGCGGACACGCGTCGGAACGCTGCGGCAGATGCCGGTATCGACCGTGCTGTTTGCCGACGGTGGCGACGTCACCGAGAAGTACGGCGACCTCGACCCGGGCAACCTGCACTGGGCGCTCGGCGTCGGCTTGCGACTGCACACGATCGTCGGTCCGCTGCGCGCTGATCTCGCCCGGCGTGTCACGCGAACCGGGCCCGGCGAACCCGAGCCCGGATCACTGTGGGCGTTTCACCTCAGCCTCGGGGAGGCGTTCTGATGCGCTGGATCAAGCGAATCGTGCTCGGCCTGATCGTGCTGGTGGTGCTGGTCGTCGCGTCGGGCCTGATCTTCATCCACACCGATACCGGTCGCACGGTGATCCGCGATCAGCTGGTCGACAAGCTCGCCGATACGTTCACCGGCAAGGTCTCGATCGGCCGGATCGAGGGCAGCCCGTTCGGCACGCTGACCGCGCATGACGTCGTGATCGACGATCCCGAGGGGACGCCGGCGATCGCGATCGGCCGCGTCGATGTCCAGCTCGAGCTCGCAGGTCTGGTCCGCAAGAAGGCGGTGATCGATCGGCTGGTCGCGTCGGATGTCGCCGTCGTCGCACGCCGCACGTCCGACGGCACGCTGTCGCTGTCGCACTTGATCAAGCCGGGACCGAAGTCGGACTGGCACGTGATCATCCAGGACCTCGAGGTCCACCACGGCCGCATCGCGGTGACCGGGGTCGGCGCCGAAGCGATGCACTTCGATCAGCTCGAGGTGGCCGGCTCGCTCGATCACACGATCGATACGCTGTCGGCGGATCTGCGGCTGTCGGCGCGCTGGCGCGAGCGCGCGATTCCGCTGTCGGCCACCGCGTCGGTGCGCAACAGCGGCGAGGACTGGTCGATTCCGGCGCTGTTCGCCGATGTCGACGGCGCGTACGTGCGCGCCGGTGGCATCCGGATCGCCGGCAACGCATTCGGCGGCAACGCCGTGATCGATGCGAGTCGCGCGTCGTTCGCGAAGCTCGGCATCGCGAACGTGCCGGATCTCCGGCTCGCGGTATCGGCTGTTCCCGACGGTCCGAAGTCGCAGCTCGCGATCGCCGGAACGATCGATCGCGAACCGGTGACCGGCAACCTCGCACTCGACATCGGCGCGCAGCGGGTGAGCGGCACGGTGTCCACCACGGGCCTGTCGGTCGGCCGCCTCGCGAAGCTCCAGCAGCAGCCGGATCTCCGGGTCGCGGGCGCGCTCCAGCTCGACGTCCACGCGACCGAGCAGGGCGCCGCCGGCAGCGTCGCACCGGATCTCAAGATCGCCGGGCTACCGCAGCCCGAGCTGCGCGACCTCGCGATCGCGGGCTCGTCGACGTTCGATCTCGCGAAGTCCACGGCGAAGTTGCCGATCGGCACCGCCGAGCTCCACGCGAACGCGTCGGCCCGCGGAGTGCCGGCGACCAGCGCGATGCTGTCGCTGCGCTCGGATGGCATTACGGTCGCCGGTTCGATCAACGCGACCAATGCGGCGGCGACCGCATCGGTGCAAGGCGAGGCGAAGATCGACGACATCATCACTCTCACCGAGAGCCGGATCGCGATCGCCGCGAGCGACCTCGCGCGAGCGACCGGCGGGCTGTCGCCGGTCCACGGCTCGGTGACCGCGCAGCTGACCGCGCGTGGTCAGGTGTCGCCGGCGCCGAACCTCGCCGTCGCGGGCTCGATCGACGGCCGCCGGTTGCGCGCCGCCGATGCTACGATCGGATCGCTGCGGGTCGCGATCGATGCGCGGCGCATCCCCGATCGACCGACCGGTCGCTTCGATCTGCTCGCGCGTCAGATCACGCGCGGCAACCTGGTATTGCGCGAGGTCTCGCTGACCGCGGCGGATCGCGCCGACGGCAAGATCGCCGCGACGCTGCGCTCGCGTCCGAAGGCGGATCCGTGGCTGGTCGAGGCGGATGCGCTGGTCACGCCCGGGCGCGACATCACCGTCGATCTGACGCGCCACCTGATCCGCACCGCCGACAATGTCGAATGGACCGGCCACACCGGGCGGCTGACGATCACGCGCTCGCAGATCGCGCTCGCGGATCTGCGCTCGACGTCGCAGGTCGGCGCGGTCGCCGCGGACGCCTCGTATCAGCGGCTGTCCGGCGATCTCGCGGCCAAGGTCTCGGCCACCGGCATCTCGCTGGCCGCACTCGAGCCACAGATCAAGGGCACGGTCGACGCGAACGCGGATGTGTCTCGTCGAGCGGGTCGGTTCCACGGGACGATCGACGTGCACGGCAAGGGGCTCGCGCGCCTGGTGCCGGATCGGTCGCACGCGCCTCCTCCGGCCCCGCATGTCGCGACGGCGACCAAGCAGGTCGAAGTCACGCCGAAGCCGGCCGACGCCACGACTCCGAATCGCGACAAGGCGATCGGCACCGCGGCAAACAACCCGGCAGCGAAGAAGCCGGCGCGCACCGAGGGCAGTCCGCCGCCGGTCAACCCCGGCATGGAAGCCACCGCGCGCGTCGAGCTCGACGGTTCGCAGGTTCGTCTCGCGGCCGATGTCGGCGCGCCGACGGCCGGCAATACCCGGGTGAACGCCGAGCTCGTCGGTCCTCCGGACATCACCGATGTTGCCGCGTGGAAGCGACTCGGTCGCCAGGCACTGCGTGGTGCGCAGCTCCAGCTTGCCGGCGTCGACATCGCGAAGACGGCGCTCGCCGTCGGTGCTCCGGATGTCGAGCTCGCGGCCTATCGCGGCACGGTCGACGGCACCATCCAGATCGCGGACGGCATCCCGAGCGGCAAGCTCGCGATCCGCAAGCTGGTCACCCCGGAGCTGCGCGGGATGGGCGCGGCGAACATCGACGTCGACGTCGTGCAGACCGGCGATCTGATCGTGCCGACGATCATCGCGAAGCTCGACACCATCGGATCGCTGACCGCCCGTGCCGAGCTCCGCCCGCCGGATCGGCTCTTCGATCCCGCCGCCTGGCACCGCGATGCGCTGCGCCGCGCGACGCTGTCCGCGAAGAATCTCGCGATCGATCCGGGGCGGCTCGACATGCTGCGCCTGTACTGGACCGGTCGCGGACGCGCGTCGATCGATGCGGAGCTGCTGCCGCAGAAGGCGACCGCCGCGATCGCGCTTCGCGATCTGCGCGGCTCGCCGGTGGCCAAGCCGGTCGATCTCGATCTCGCGCTCACCGTCGATCGGAAGATCACCGCGACGCTGCGCGGCGCCTCGACCGGCACCAAGCTGCTCGACGGCAGCGCGACGATTCCGGTCTCGCTCGATCAGCTGGTCGCCGATCCGCAGCAGCTCCGGACCGCACCGATCTCCGGAACGCTGACCTCGACCGCACCCGCCGAGGTCGTGCTCGGTCTGTTCGGCCGCTCCGAGGTGGTCGGTGGCACGATCGAGGCGAACGCGCGGGTCGGCGGCACGCTCGCTGCGCCGCAAGTGGCTGCCTCGATCACCGGTCGCGATCTCGAGGTTCCACCGGGCCCGGGCAACAAGCCGATCCAGACCGTCAAGTCGATCGTGATCGACGGCAGCTGGCGCGACGGCACCGTGCTCGCCTCGCTCGATGCGCTCGAGGACAAGGGATCGCTGCGCGCGTCGATCGTCGCCAACCCCGATGCTCCGAAGGATGCGCAGATCTCCTTGACCGCGAAGTCGTTCGACCTGATCCCGATCCTGGCATTCGCTCCGGGCCCGGCCGGCGGCGCCGCGGGCCGGCTCGACGCCAACGTCACGATCAAGGGTATCGACCCGCGCACCGCCCAGGTCGCGGGCGAGCTTCACCTGCGAGATGGCCGCATTCCGATCGCACCGGCGGTCGGAACGCTGCGCCGCGCGACGATCGACGCGAAGGTCAACGGCAAGGATGTCGCCCTCAACATCGAAGGCGGCCTCGGCGATGGCAAGATCAAGGGTACCGGCTCGGTGTCGCTCGATGGTGTGGCGCCTACCGGCGGCAAGCTGCAGCTCGCACTGCGCAAGGTCTCTCCGATCGGCGTCGTCGAGCCGATCGTCGACGCCGACGTCAAGGTCGACATGCGTCGCGAGACCTATCGGTGGGTCGCCGATGTCGATGTTCGAAATGCCAGCGTCGAAATCCCGTCGTCGCGACACGAGGCGCTGTATCCGCCCGGCGCGCCGCCCGACATGGTGTTCGAATCCGGTCGCCGGATCACGAACCGCCCGCTCGATCGCGGCGAGCCGACGCACCCGCTGATCGTCGCGAAGATCTCGATCGCTCCGACCAAGGTCGTGTCGGAGGAGCTGCGTGGCACCGTGCGCGGCAACCTGACGGTCTCCGCGAGTGGCGACACGCTCGGCCTGCTCGGCGTGGTCGAGACCGATGGCGGCGACCTCGACCTGTTCGGCCGTCGCTATCGCGTCGAGCGCGCGTCGGTACGGTTCGACGGCACCCTCGATCCGCTGCTCGACGTGGCGATCAGCCACGATTTCCCCGAGGTCACCACCACCACGGAGATTCGCGGTCGCGCCTCGCGGCCGAAGCTGATCATGACGTCGGATCCGGGGACCTATTCGCAGGGACAGCTCCTCGGGTTTCTCCTCGGCGGTGAGCCCGCGGGCGACCCGGGAGATTCCCGCGACCGCGCGACCGCAGCGGGCACCTCGTACCTCGCAAATCGGATCGGCGGTTACGTCAAGGACGTCCTCCCGATCGATCTCGACGTGCTCCGCTACGAGCACGCGACCTCGACATCGAGCGCCGCGATCACGGTCGGCACCTGGATCCGACACGAATTGTTCCTCGCGTATCGCCGCAGACTCGAGGCGCGCCCCGACGAGAATGCGGGCGAGGGCGAGCTCGAGTACTGGTTGTCGCGCCGGATCGTGATCGAGGGTGTGGTCGGCGATCGCAATCGCGACTCGGTCGATCTTCTGTGGCGCAAGCGCTACTAGGCACGGCGGGCGCGACGGAAGCGCTCGCTGGCGAGTTCCGACACGCAGTGCGCACGCGGAGTTATCGCGGCACGTGACGTGCGTAACGACGCAGGGATGCGCAGAAGGATCCTCGCACTCGCGTTCGACTCACCTACCGATGCTCGCCAGGCGATGGACGTCGCCCTGCGCCTCCACGAGCGACGCGAGATCGCGGTCCACGATGCGGTGATGGTCACGCGCCGGGCCGATGGCGAGGTCGTGCTCGACGAGCCGGTCGACTCGACCGCGGTTGCTGCGGCCGTTCCAGCAGCACTGTTCGGCGCGTTGATCGGCGCCGTGATCGCCGGACCCGCTGGCTTTCTCGCCGGTGCCGTGATCGCCGGTGCGGTCGGCATCCTGATCGCGAAAAAACTGGAGACGGGAATCTCGGAGCGAATGCTGCGCGAGCTCGCCGACTCGACGAAACCCGGTCAGACAATTCTTGCCCTCGAGACGGGACCTGCCGAACCGGCCTGGCACGACCGATGCTGCCATGTGGGCAAGGAGGATACCGATGAAGACCACGATCGCGGGTCTGCTGTTATTGGCAGCTACGACGACGGCGCAGGCCGATCCAGATGACATTCCGAGCCCGGACAACCCGACACCGCCGGTGCCGGATCCGTCAAATCCGCAGCCGGACCAGGTGCCGCCACCGATCGCGGAACCGGTGCCCGCGCCTCAGCCGCAACCGACACCGACCATCGAGACCACGCCGCCACCGACGACCAACGTGATCGTCAATCCGCCGCCGACGGTGGAGCGGCCCCACGAGTGGTACGACACCGCTGGCTTCAGCTTGACGCTGGGCGGTGGCGTCGAAGGCTTCACCAGCGACGTCATGCGCAACACCACCAAGGATGGTGGTGACTGGACCGTGCGCGCGGGCTTCGGCACCAACCTGCCGGTTGGTTTCGAGGCGGCGTACATCGGCTCGGCGCAGGACATCAACGCGCTCGGCCTCGATCGGAGTGCACTGCTCGTCGGTAACGGCGTGCAGGGCGACATCCGCATCAACGGCACCTGGAACATGCCGGTGCAGCCGTTCCTCTACGGCGGTGTTGCGTGGCGGCGGTACGAGATCCGTAACTCCGACTTCAACACGTCGGACGTTCGCGATCAGGACGACGTCCTCGAGGTGCCGGTCGGTCTCGGCCTCGGCTTCAAGGCCGCCGGCTTGACGGTCGACCTCCGTGGCGAGTTCCGCGGATCGTTCTACAACAACCTCGTGCCCGACGCGCGCGACCCGGACCCGACGCACGAAGGCAACGCGGGTCTGCACCGCTGGGGTGCGAACGCGAGCATCGGCTACGAATTCTGATGACACGATCTTGCTCGACCCCGAGCTCCGGCGGTTGATACCGTCGGGGCTTGCGGTGGATCATCGTTGTAAGCGTGCTCGGCGCGTGCGCTGGAGCGCAGGATCAGACAATCGACATCACGCACGATCCGTGCGCCGGCACCACACTCGGTGGCGGTAGCACCGACGAGCAGCGTGCAGGAATCGACGACGCGATCGCGTTGTGGACATCGGAAGGCGCGCAGGTGTCACGGGTCGACACACCGATGATCTCGGTGCTGTTCGAACCTGCCGCCGGCGCGTTTCACGGCGTCTACGACGACGAGAACGGCATCATCCACATCAACGACGACCTCATCGATCCGGCGCAGCTCGCGATCGTGATCGCGCACGAGATGGGCCACGCGTTCGGCCTCGTCCACGTCACCGGCCGGAGCTCGCTGATGAACCCGGGCAACCTGTCGACGCCACCCACCGACGAGGATCGGCACGCGCTCGAGGCGCTGTGGGGCGCCTGTCAGCCGCCCAGCCCGTGAACCGTCAGCGGCTGCGAGACTTCGCGTAGCAGCTCGCCGGTCTTGCGCTTCGATGCGTGACTCGCGATGTCGGCGGCCGACACGATGCCGCACAGCACGCCCGTGCTGTCGACCACGATGACACGGCGAACCTGACGCCGTTCCGCGAGCTCGACGAGGTCGCGCAGGTCGTCATCCTCGTTCGCGACGATCGCCGGGGTGGTCATGCAATCGCGCGCGGTCAGCACGAGTGGATCGAGGCCATCGGCGATCGTCCGGATCACGATATCGCGGTCGGTCACCATGCCGAGCGGGATGCCGGACTCCTCGGCAACGATCGGAATCGCCCCGCAATCGCACTGGATCATCATCCTCGCGACCGCTTCGAGCCGAGCATCCGGCGTCGCACAGGTCGGGCTGCGAGTCATTACGTCGCGGACCTTCATAAATCCTCCACATCCTCGCAATGCACTGTTCATGCCCCGCCGGAGGTTATCGATTAGATTCGAGGGGCTTGCGGTGGCTCGGTGTTCTCGCGATCGCGTCGATCGGCTGTGGCCATCACCACGTCGTGCATGCACCGGGAGAAGTCTGGCTCGACAAGATCGAGATCCACGGGAACAAGACGATTCCCGAGAGCGACCTGATCCCCGGACTATCGCTGTCGCGCGCACTGCGCGATGGCCAGATGGTCGACCCGTATCAGCTGTCGCTCGACACCAAGCGGATCAAGAGCGAGTACCTCCGCCAGGGCTTCTTCGAGGCCAAGGTCGACGGCGACATCAAGCGTGAGGACAACGCCCAGACCGTGGTGTTCACCGTGGTCGAGGGCCCGCGCAGCAAGGCGCGCGTCAACGTCACCGGCTTGCCTCCCGAGCTTCCCGAGCAAGCGGTCCTCGACAAGCTCGAGCTCAAGGAGGGCGCGCCGTTCGACTACGAGCTCTACGACGACGGTAAGGAAGTCGTGAAGCAGATGGTCGAGGAGGTCGGCTATCCGTTTGTCGATCTCGACGAGAGCGTCGTCACCGTCGACAAACAGGCACGCGTCGCGGTCGCCAGCTATCGCGTGGTGCTCAGCGGCCCGCGCGCGACGTTCGGCAAGGTGATCGTCAGCGGTCTCGAGAATCATCCCGATCTCGAGCACGCGGTCCGCGGTCGGTTGTTCTTCCGCGAGGGTGACATCTACACGCCGAAGGCGCTCACCGACACCACGCGGGCGCTCTACGACCTCGGTCGGTTCTCGCAGGTCCGGATCGACATCGATCGGACGACGCCGCAAGCGGTCGTGCCGGTGACGATCGCGGTGTCGCTCGCCGGGCAGGTCGAGCTCAAGGCCGGCGGCGGACTCGGTGCGGACCCACTGTTCGTGACCTACGAAGCGCGACTTCGCGGCGGCTTCTCGTACGTGCCGGACGAGTATCCGCTGTGGACGATCTCGGCCGACGCGCGGCTCGCCGCCACCGTCGACAAGGACTTCGAGAACATCGAACCGAAGCTCCGGATCTTCCTCAACGGCCAGCGCCTCGAGCTCTTGCGGCCGTTCATCATCGGCAACGCGGGCGTCGGGCTCGACGTGTTCACCGTCGAGGCCTACACCGCGTACGGCCCGCTGCTGCGGCTCGGAGTCACCGCGCCGCTCGGCGCACGGTGGGCGAAGCTCGATGTCGGCTGGAACTTCTCGTACCTCGCGTTCTCTGGCATCAGCGATCTGATCGACCCGGTCACGGTGTTCAAGCTCGGCTTGCGTGGCACCGAGCGCAATGGTCGCTACGAACAAGCGGTGTCGGTCGACCTTCGCGACAAGCCGCTCGAACCGCGCAAGGGGTTCTACGGCGCGCTGCGGTTCACCGAGGGCACGATCGCCGCCGGCGGCGCGTTCGATTACTTCGAGCTCCAGCCCGACCTGCGCGGCTACCTTCCGATCGGGAAGCAAAGCGCACTCGCGTTTCACCTGCGCGCCGGAGCGTTCTTCGGCGAGGTGCCGGTGACGCAGCGATTCTTCTCGGGTGGTGCGCAGAACCATCGCGGGTTCTCGGCCCGCGCCCTGGCACCGAGCGTGTGCGGTACCGCGCCCGTCGAGGGCATGCCACAGCCTGCCAGCTTCGTCTGCTCCGCCGGCTCGACGGCAGCGATGGGTGCGCAAGATTCCGTGCTGATCGGCGGCAAGGCGCTGCTCGAGACCGGTGCCGAGCTGCGGATTCCGCTGGGCACGCTCAGCAGCACGGTGTCGTACGGCACCACACTTTTTCTCGACGGCGGTGACGTGACGAACGCACTATCCGACCTCGATCCGCTGAATCTCTACTGGGCGGCCGGATTTGGCGTGTACCTCAAGCTCGGTGGGTTCAAGATCCGGATCGACGTTGGACGACGGATCAACCGCCTCGGAGCGGACGATCTGCACGAGTCCGGCGAGCTGATCAAGAATACGAAGTTCTATCTCGGCGTCGGAGAGACGTATTGACGACGGAGGTCCCGAAGAAACGTAGTGGCTGGCGCCGAGGCTTCCGGATCGTGCGCCGGATGTTCTACGTGCTGTTCGCGATCATCGCCGTCGCGGTGATCGCGGGACTGATCGTCATCCACACCAGCTGGGGACGAAACGAGATCCGCGAGATGGTCGAGGCCGAGCTGCGCGGCACGTTCACCGGCGGAGCGAAGATCGGCTCGCTCGAGGGCAGCTTGCTCTCGGACTTCACACTGCGTGACATCGAGATCGATTCGCTCGATGGCAAGCCCGCGTTCAAGATCGGCAAGCTCGAGACCAACATCGCGCTGACCAAGCTGTTCAACAAGACGGCCGAGCTCGAGTATTTGAAGCTCGAAGACGTTCAGGTTGCAGTCGGTGGAGCCCCGCTCAAGAAGCCGTCGGAGCCATCGACCGAACCGAGCGAGCCGAGCGCGTGGAGCGTGTCGCTGCAGGAGATCTCGCTGACCAACGGCAACTTCGCGGTGCTCGGCGAGCAGCCGCAGCACATCGACGCGATCGATCTCGAGCTTTCCAGCACAGTGGGATCCGAAGCTTGGAATTCACGTGACTTGAAGTCGCGG
>JADMIO011227107.1_pt1 | contig 92544 bp, 68 predicted proteins | sample 8958161 | NCBI WGS metagenome assembly JADMIO01 (sample SAMN16585339, study PRJNA669376) | soil metagenome | isolation source: Crop rotation soil | place: USA: Cullars Rotation, Alabama | collected 2011
CTTCCGATCTGATCCCAATGTGCTGGAAAGGCGGGGCCGGCGGACGGTGGAGACGGCGGATTTACCGCGGAGCGCGACTCCGCGGCAGGCTGATCCGGTGGCGGATCGCTGACTGCTTGCCGACCGTCGCCCGGTCTGTCGGTGGCACGGCGAGATGGTGACATGTCGAATCGCAGACGCAATGAGCAATCTAACGGCCAAGCTGGAGCTTTCCGCCTCGGTTGAACCTACGCCGCAACCCTCATAACATGCTGCATGGGAGCGCCTGAGCTCGACGAGTCAGCACTGCGGTCCGCCGCTCGACGTACGGCTCGACTGGTCGCGCTCCAGCTGCTCGCCTCGGTCCGCGCCGCGCGTGACCGCCTCGATCACCCCGGAGATGACGAAGCGCTGCACGATTTCCGGGTCGCCGTGCGCCGCTTGCGCAGCTGGCTGCGCGCGTTTCGCGACGTGCTCGAGGACACGCTATCGCCGACGCACGAACGCAAGCTCAAGCGTGTCGCTCGGGCGACGGGCGCCAGCCGCGATCTCGAGGTCCATATCGCTTGGGTGGAGGAGCGGCGCAAGGCGTTGCGCGGGACCCGACGGCCGGGCGCCGACTGGTTGCTCGCCAGGTTGCGCGATCGAAAAGCGTCGTGCGACGTCGAGCTGCGCCGTGTCGTCGACTCGACGATCGATCGCACCGTCCAGCGGATCGGCTCCGCCATGGAATCGTATCTCACGAGCGTCGTCGGTACCGAACCGACGTTTGCCGACGTGGTTCAAGACCTCGTCACCGCGCGCGCGGCGAAGCTGGAAAATGCCCTCGGCCGAATTACGGGCCTGGGCGATCGTGCGGAAGCGCATACGGCTCGCATCGAAGCAAAGCGGCTTCGCTATTTGCTCGAGCCGCTCGTCGAGCCCGTGCCTGCGACGAAACCAATCGTGCAGCGTTTGACGGAGCTGCAGGATCATCTCGGCGAGCTGCACGACGCACAGGTGTTCGGCAGCGAGATGGCGAGCTCCATCGCGGAGGTGCTGGCGAGTCGCGCACCGGCGGGCGACGACACAGGCAGCGCCACGGCGAACGGCGATCCTGTCCCGGGGCTGATCGCGATGTCTCGCGTCCTCCGTCGCACAGAGCAGCAGGCGTTTGCCGAAGTCGAAAAGTCGTGGCTACGTCGTGGAACGCCGCTGCCGCGACTCGAGGGGCTCGTCCGAAACGCATGACGCGCGCCGCGCGTTCTACAACCAGCCTTTCTCGCGCGCGATCCTTGCCGCCTCGACACGGTTTTTCGCGCCAAGCTTGCCAACCGCCTCCGATAAGTAATTTCTAACGGTTCCATCCGTCAGGTTCAGCGCGGCGCCGATCTCCGCGCTGCTCTTGCCCTCGCCGGCCAGGCGCAGCACCTGCCGCTCGCGATCGGCCAACGGATCGCGCTCGGTCCATGCCTCGCGGGCCAGCTCCGGCTCGATGGCGCGGCCGCCCGCATGCACGCGTCGTACGGCGTTCGCCAAGCTCTCGGCGGGACTGTCCTTGAGCAGGTAGCCGCTGGCGCCGGCGTCGAGCGCGCGGCGCAGATACCCCGACCGCGCGAACGTCGTGAGAATGATCACCCGCGTCGAGAGGGAACGCCGCGCGATGTCGGCCGCCACCTCGAGGCCGGACAGCTGCGGCATCTCGATGTCGGTGAGCAACACGTCGGGTCCGTGTTGATCGACCAGCGCCAACGCCTCGGGTCCGTTGGCCGCCTGCGCGACGACCTCGATGTCGCGCTCGATCTCGAGGAGAGCGGCGATCGCGCCGCGCACCATCGACTGATCTTCGGCAACGACCACACGAATCGTCATCGCGCGGCCTCGAGCGGGAGCGCGATCGTCAAGCACATGCCATCGGCGACACGGCGGCTCACCCGGCCACCGAGTTGTTCGACCCGCTCGCGCATGCCGCGCAACCCCGCGCCCTCGAGAGACGTCGATCCGCGGCCGTCGTCCCTCACCTCGAGCATCGCGCTCTCGGCGGCCCGCCAAACACGGATGGTCGCGCGCGTCGCGCCCGAGTGGCGGACGATGTTCGTCACCGCCTCCCGCAGCGCCAGCGCAATGACTTCTTCCTCCGCCGACGGCAGCGCGAGGTCGCCGACGTCGACGACGGCGGCGATGTGCGCCGCGTCGAGAAATGCCCTGGCGCGCGCTACCTCGTCGGACAGCGTGGGTCGATAACCGCGAATGGCGTCGCGGACTTCGCGCAACGCCGTTCGGGCAACGTGCTCGACGTCGCGAATCTCGCGAATGGCGCGCGTGACGTCTCGTTCGGCCACCTTCGACGCGAGCTCCGACTTGAGCACGATGAGCGAGAGCGTGTGGCCGAGCACATCGTGCAGATCGCGCGCGATTCGCTCTCGCTCGGCGACGGCGGCGAGACGCTTGATCTCGTCGCCGGCGAGTCGAAGGCTGACGTTCGCACGATTGACCCGCGCGAAATGGAGGTTGATGCCCGCGATGAACGGCGTGAAAACACCGTGGCCGAACCAGTAGTAGATCGGCGCGTGCGAGAGCCAGCCGGCGAGCAGGCCGGTGACGTACACGAGCAGCACCCACCGGATCGCGCCGGCTGTATCCTCGAGCTGGGCCGCGAACGACGCGGCATAGATGAACAAGACATACGCGCCCGTATTGATCGGGGTAAACGCGGCCCCGAGCGCCGTCTGGACCAGGATGAGCGGCAGCAGCTCGCGGTCGCGCACCCAATAGCCACGAAAGTACGTGAACAGAAAGACGACGCTCGCCGCCGCGACCAGGATCGCCCGGAGCGCGGACCGATCGAGGATCGGCTGGACGAAAAACGCGGGAAGATAGATCAGCCACGCGTACGGCGTCCAGCCCAGGTAGTCGTTTCGCGGAAGCAGGCGCAATCCACGAAGACGACTGAAAAGTCTCATATCAACGAATTCTCACGTTGTCGATGCGAAACGCGAACGGCCCGGCGGCGGGGCCGCCGCCGAAAATGATCGCCATCACGTCGTGTCCGTCGATACCCCCGAACGCCGCGAGCGGGAAGACGTACTCTTTCCACGTGTCGGTCGCGACGAACGTCTGAACCAACGGTGTATATCCCCTGCTTTCGGCGAAGAAGAAAATGCGATACGTCTTGCCGTCGCCTCGTGCCCAGAACGAGAGCTCCTTCTTCGACGAGAGGTCGACCGGCTGGAACATCTGCTTGCCGGGAGTGAACATTGCGCCGGCCCAGGCCTGCGCGAAAGCGGGCGAGATCGTCCCGCTGATCGAGAGCGCCTTCGCGCTGCCGAGCGCACCGTCGTCGACAACGGCAATCTTCGCGGCCGACTTTCCGCCGGCCATTGCATCGTCTGATACACTCCAGCCCGCACCGAAACGGCTCGATGGCGTTCCATCCTCGAAGTCGCTGATGAGTCCTGCGTCGAGACCCACGGGCTTCGCGCCGTAGGCGGCGTTGTCCGCCGCGATGCTCGCGGCGAACGTTGCGCGGTCGACCTCGACGCCCTGTTTCCAGACGCTCACGATGTTCCGCGTCGCCGTGATGTCGGTTGTCGGATCACCGTCGACGAGCACGAGGTCCGCCCTGAGCCCTGGTCGAACGCCTTCGCGATCGGACAAGGCGAACGCTTTTGCGGGAGCACTGGTGGCGGCCGCGAGCGCCTCCGGCGGCGTAAGACCGGCCCGGACCAGCAGCTCGAGCTCGCGATGGAGCGCGGCGCCATGTGCCGTGCCGGGATTGCCGGCGTCGGTCCCCGCGAGGATCGGCACACCGGCCGCGCGAAGTTGTCGCACCGCGGCCTCCGCGGCGGCGTAGCTCGTCGGGGGGGCGCCGGGGCGCTTCGGGAACGCTTGCTTCAACATCGCGATCTCCTGCCGCGACAGGAACGCATTCATCCTTGGATCGGCGGCCAGCGGGGCGCCGCCGGCTGTCCCGGTAATGCTCATCAGGACGGTGAGCGTCGGCACGACGAACGCGTGGTGCCGTGCGACGAACGCGCCGAAGGCGGGATCGGGCTCGCGGTCGACGAAGAGGTGTGCGAGGCCATCAGCACCGGCGTCGATCGCCGCACGCGCACCGGCGAGATCGCCGATGTGGACGACGGCGAGCTTGCCGCGCTTGTGCGCCGCCGCGATGACGGCGCGCATCGTTTCAACAGGCATCGTCGGCCACGACATGCCGTAGGTATGCCCGTCGTCGTAGACGATCTTGATGTAGTCCGATCCCTCGGCGATGCGAGCGTCGACAAACCGCTGGGCCGAATCGGCTCTTAGAATTGTTGGAATAGGAGATCCGTATTCCGTCCCGTGGCCGCCCGGGACGGTGGCGAGTGTCCCGGCCGAACGCAGATCGGCGCGCGTGGTGACGGGCCCGGCCAGTTGTTCGGCGCGAAGCGTCCTGGCCGTCGCAACGTCGCTGAACATGTCCAGCTCGGTCGTCACCCCGAACATCAGCGCCGTGGTCAGCGCCGGCCCCCACACGTGGGTATGCGCGTCGATCAATCCAGGCAGCAGCGTTTTGCCGGCGCCGTCTATGATGCGTGTGCCGCCCGGCGCCTGAATGCGAGCCGCCACCGCCGCGATCTTGCCGTCGCGAACGAGAACGTCACGGTGCTCGAAGACGCCGCTGCCGTCGAAGAGGCGAACGTCGTGAAACAGAACAGGTGTCGGCTGTGCGACGAGGAGCGACGGGGCGATACAAGCTGCGGCGATCAAAAGACGCATGGGCGTGTCCATCGAAATGAATTTGAGACGGCAAATCCGGTTCGATGGACGATGCCCTGCTGCCGCAAACCACGACATTGGCCCGGGTCATGAGTTCGAGATGACAAATGTCATGTCTCGAACAGGGTCTGTTGCGACTATTGACCGCTCGCGGCCTTCGCGGGTGTGGCCATGATCTCCCTGAACGCCACCATGAACCGCCGCATCTCGTCCGCCGTGCCAATCGACACCCGGAGGTGCTGCATCATCGGCGGGAACGGCCGGCCCACGAGCACGTCGCGCTTCTTGAACTCGTCGATCACCGGCCGAATGTCGCGCTTCAGGTTCACCATGAAGAAATTCGTCTCGGACGGAATGACGGCGTACCCGAGCGACTGAAGCTCCGACGTCGTTTTCTTGCGCAGATCGAGCGTCATCTGCTTCACCTGCGCTTGCGACGCCGTGTCGCGCAGCGCCGCAACACCGCCCCACTTCACGACGGCGCTGATCGAATCGCTCACGTACGGGGCCATCCGCGCGATCAATTCCGGCTGCGACACCGCATAGCCGAGCCGCATCCCCGCGAGCGCCGCGATCTTCGAGAACGTGCGTGTGACGATCACCGGCCGACCCTCGAGCACATAGGGGATCGACGTTGCGTACTGCGGATCTTCGACGAAATGATGATAGGCCTCGTCGACCAGCACGGGGATGTCTTCCGGGATACCGTCGAGCAGTTGCCGGATCTCCTGCTTGGTGACGATGCGCCCGGTCGGATTGTTCGGGTTGCAGAGATAGACGAAACCCACGTCGCGATAGTGTTTCTTCGTCGTGTGGACGAGGGCGTCGATGTCCTGGCGGTAGTCCGCCGTGAGCGGAATCGTGATCGGCGTCCCCCGGACGCTCGCGACATGAGAATATACGAAACCGTACGACGGCTCGACGCCGACGACCTGTTTCCCGTTGCTCGCGAACGCGGAGCCGGTCACATCGAGGATCTCGCCCGAGCCCGCGCCAAGCAGAATGTTCTCGGGCTTCACGCCGTGATGTTGGGCGATCGCGTCGACGATTCCGCCGTCCGGATAGCCGTACCGATTCGCATACTTGAATGCGTGGTTCATCGCCTTCAGCACGGACTCGGGCGGGCCGTACGGGTTCTCGTTGAAGCTGAGCTTCGCGACCTTGTCGTAATCCTCCTCCGGGCCAAACGGCAGCTCGAGGGCACTCGGCGCCTCGCGAGCGAGGAGATCGATCGGCGATCCGACGGTGAGGTATCCGACGGCCGTGGCGACGCCGCCGACGAAGCCTCGCCGGCTGACGGTCTTGTGAGACTGCATGGCGGCTCCTTTCATGGTGGCCGAAATGGAAACAGCGCGCCCTTGAAGAGAACGCGCGGCACGGCCGGAGGGAAGCGGAAAGCGCGAAAAGCAGATCCGGAGCATCTGCTTTTCGCCTGGGCTACCGGCGTTTGAAGTACGTGTCCGTCCGATCGATCCAATCCTGGCGGATCGGACTGAACACGTCGATCACCAGCGCGTCTTCGAGCACATGAACCTCGTGGGGAACGCCGCCGGGGATCTGCAGGACCTCGCCCGGGCCAACGTCCGTCTCGCCGCCGTTGATGTGAAATCTGAGCGTGCCGCTGAGGACGAAGGTCACCTGTTCGTTGTCGTGCTGGTGCATCGGGACAACGCCGCCCTTCGTCAGCTCGAAGCGCGCGAGGGTGATGTTGTCCGCGGTGATGAACCGTCGAGAGATGGAGGGATTGATCTGTTCCGGTTCTATCCGGTCCCAGCGATGGTGAAGCGCTTCTGCGATCATGAGAGTGTCCGAATGGGTCGTCCTCAATCTAAGCCGCAGTCCCACAGACGGCGGACGCCGCACGCCGCACGCCGCACGCCGCACGCCGCACGCCGCACGCCGCACGCCGCATGCGTCTTCTCCGTCGATATCCGGAGAGACGCCATTCGCACGTCTCCATTCTCACGACGGCCCATCGCTCCGGCGGCGCGCATCCCGTCACCGAGCCCGAAGCGCCTGAACGGGATCCACTTGCAATGCCCGTCGCGCCGGCAGGAAGCAGGCGGTGGCGGCGATCGCGGTCAGCGTCAGGCCCACCATCACGAACGTGACCGCGTCCGTCGCCGGCGTATTGAAGAGCAGTCCAGCCATCAGCTTCGTGACGGCCAGCGACAGCCCAATCCCAATGACGAGCCCCACGACGGCGAGCACCATGCCCTGGCGCATGACCATCCACACCACCGACCGCCCCTCGGCGCCGAGCGCGAGGCGGATGCCGATCTCGCTGATGCGCTGACTCACACCGTATCCGATGACGCCCGCCAGGCCCGCCGCCGTTATCAACAAGGCCAGCACGCCGAACGAGACCAGGAGGGCCGTCGTCACGCGCGGCTCCGAGAGCGTCGTTCCACGCACCTCCTCCATGCTCTGAATCGATACGACAGGCTGCTTCGGATCGATCTCGCGAACGGCCGCTCGAATCGCGTTGGCCATAGGCGTCGGATCGCCGGCGGTTCGTATGAGAACGCGAATATCAGTTCCCACGTTCTGCGGATTGAAGTAGGGGACGTAGATCTCGTCCGTGATGTCCCTCGACAGACCGTTCTGGTGGACGTCCCCGGAGATCCCGACGACGGTCAGCCAGTGGGCGCCGTTGTCGATCGAGATCTGCTGGCCGATCGGATCCTTGCCCGCCCAGCTGGCGCGCGCCAGGCGATCGCTGATGACGATGTCCTGCGTCGTGCTGTCGCGAGCGGCGTCGGAGAACGATCTCCCGCGCAGCAGCGGAATGCCGATCGTCTTGAAGTAGTCGCCCGTCACGACGGTGAGATCCGCCTTCGGCAGACGATCGGCCGCGACGTCTTGCCCGCGGATCTGGAACGGAACCTGGAATGGCGGCGCGCGGGTCAGCGGAATGTTGCTCGAGAGCGCGATGGACTGCACTCCCGTCTGCGGCCCGAGCCCCGCGAGGAGCTGATCCGCGAAGGCTATGATGAGGGGCCGTTGATCCGTCTGCACCGCCGGGTTGGCGTATCGCGTCCAGTCGAGGGGGACACGCGCCGACATGATGTTGCTCGTCACGTAGCCGCCGTCGACACCTTCCAGCTTCACCAGGCTGCGCACCATGAGCCCAGCCGCGACGAGCAGGACGAACGCAATTGCGACCTGCGCACCAACGAGCAGGCTGCGCAGCCGCCCGTCGCCGCGCGTGGCGGTCGCCGTCGTCGAGCTCGCTCGCAGCGAATCGGAGAGCGACAGGTGCGACCGGAACAACGGCACGATCGCCGCGACGAGGCCGACGACGATGCTCGCCGCAAACGCAAACGCCAGCACCCGAAGGTCGATCGTGATCTCGTCGGCCCGCGGAGTCACGCGTGTCGCGAGGGAGCGAAGGAGGCCCAGACCGCTGTACGCGATGCCGACGCCGAGCACGCCGCCGGCGAGACTCACGCACATGCTCTCCGTCACCAGTTGCCGGAAGAGTCGCGACTTGCCGGCGCCGAGTGCCTGTCGCAGCGCGATCTCGCGATGCCGGCGCAGCTGCCTGGCCAACATCAGATTCGCGAAGTTCGTCATCGCGATCAGCAGCACGAACGCGGCAGCGGCGAGCAACGTCAGGAACAGTGGCCGCGATTGCGCGGTGAGCTCGTCGCGGAGCGAAACCACTTGCGTCGACAGTTTTCGCGCCGCCGGATACGCCTCGGGATACTCGGCGTGCAACCGCGACGAGACCGTGGCGATGTCGCTGGTCGCCTGCGCGATGGTTGCCGTCGGCGACATCACGCCGAACTCCTGTACGAGGCGCCCGCGGCGATTGTCGATGATCTGCGCCCGGAACGGACAGGCGCCGGCCGGCATCCAGATGTCGTTGTCATCCGGGTACGCGGGCAGCGGTGGCAACACACCGATCACCGTATGCACCTTGTTGTTCATCGTGAACGTCCGGCCCAGGATGTTCGGATCGCCGCCGAGCTTCTGCATCCAGTACTTGTAGCTGATGATCAAGACGGGTGGCGCGCCCACCGGATCTTCGCCGGGACGGAACGTTCGGCCCATGATCGGCTGCACGCCGAGCATGTCGAAGAAATTGTCGGAGACAACGCCCGTCTGGACGCGTTGCGGTTCGCCGTTGCCGAACCACTGAAATGGCATCGAATGGTATTCGGCGACCTTGGCGAGGCTCTTTACCTGCGCGCGGTAGTCGGCGACTTCTTTCACGGAGAAGCGCGAATCCGGCGCGGTCGCCGACGGTTGCTTGATGCGAATCAGGCGGTCGTTGGCGCCGTAGGGCAAGCGGCGCAGGAGGACGCCGTTGACCATGCTGAACGCGGCCGTATTCGCGCCGACGCCGAGCGCGATCGTGAGAATTGCCAGAAATGTGAAGACCGGTGTCTTCGCCAGCGTACGAAGCGCGAACCGGAGGTCCTGAAACAGGTCTCGCATGATCTCTCCCTCTGGGCGGCGATGGTCCTGGGCTGGGAAAGACTACGCGGCCGCCCCGGCGCTGCGGTGAACGAAGGGTGCGAGACATGTGCGAGAAATGTGATGCGCGCCATCGCGAGACCGGCCGGGCGAGTGACATATTCGTCCCTGCTTACCGCTGTCCTGTCACACGCGCGCGCCGCCCGCCCTCCTCGCGGCGCCCATCGACCGAGGCCCGGCAATGAGAGTCTGGCGCGACATCATCAGTTCAAAGTCATTGAAGTACGCCGTCGACAAGTACGGCGAAGGCGACGTGAAAAACCATTCAAACGCCGTCAGCACCGCCTCGGCGGAGAACCGCAGCGCCGGCAACAAGGCAAGGGGCGTCTTCGACAAGACATACGCGAGCCCGGGCGCGTTTCTGGGAAAGATCCAGCGGAAGGTGGAGCTCTACCACGACATTCGCAAAGACGAATACGGTAATCTTGAAGCCAGGGCCAAGGCGCTCGAGGAGATCTCGGCGCTGTCCGCGGAATTCATGAAGGTGTTCAAGGTCGACGCCAATGCCGCGCAGCAGCGAAATGGGATGGTGCAGAAGGATCCCACGCTCAAAGCGCACACCAGCTCGAATCCCAGGGCCGAAACCATGGACCGCCTGGTGCTCTCGCTCACCCGGCGGTCGTTGCGAAAGGCGGGGTATCTGCGCCAGCTGAAGTCATATTACGGAAAGGGAGGATCCGGGGCGACGTATCGCGATCCCAAAGCGCTGATGAAATACATCTCCTCTCCCCAGGAATCGAATTCGACGACCGTCGGGCTTGTGCCGCACGTGCGTCTCGAGGCCTTGGATCCGGCCCACCGCAGCGACTTCGAGGCGGATACCGCTCCCGGAAGTTGTGGGTATGCGTTCAAGCTCTGGGCGGGCACTCCGAACCAGACGACGCCGTTCTTCCTTTGGCTCGAGAACAGCATGGTCTGCGTCGCCGATGACAAAGCGGAGATCACCGCGCAAAGCGTCCCGTATGAGCGCGCAGATCTCCGCGAGACGGCGTCGGACAACAAGCAGCGCCTGGTCGTGTTTCCCGGGCCGTTGACCGCCGTGAACCTGACCAACTTCGCGACGTCGCAGTGCAGCACGAGCGGCTACATGGCCGATCCGACGAAAGACCCGATCGGCAGAACGGGCATGGACATGGCAGCCTATGTCTGGACCGAAGAGGGGGAGCTTTTCATCGGCGAGCACGCGGGCCACGTCTTCCATCATTCGAGCTTCACGTCCGGCCGCAAAGTGCGCTGCGCCGGGATGATCAAGGTCGCCGGCGGATACGTCACCTTCGTCAGCAACAACTCGGGTCACTACAAGCCGCGCAAGGACAAGATGCGGAACTTCCTCGAGTTCCTGAACGGTCACGGTGCGCTCGCGGGCAACGCCGACGTGGTCGTTCACACCGGCGCGGCGAAGCCCTGGCAGGGAACGCTCGCGACGTTCCGAGCGCAGTTCAATCAGATCTAGACACTTTGGAAGGATGGCGAGGCGCCGGCGGCGCCTCGCCCGGGCCGCGTCGGCGGTGTATCGTACGCGCATGAGTCGAGGCGAGCTGCCGGGTGGGTTCACCGAGCGCGAAATGCGCCTGATCTTCGAGCGAGCCGGCCAGGCGAGCGCGGAGTCGGAGTCCGACCGTCGGTACTCGTTGGCCGAGCTGAGGGACATCGCCGCACAAGCAGGCCTGGATGTCAACGAAGTCGCGCGTGCCGCCGCGACGATCCGCGGCGCGCCGGCATCAAAGGGGCTCATGGGCGGGCCGACACGATTCCGAGCGTCGCGCATGCTCGACCGCAACCTGAGCGAAGAAGAAATACTGAACGCGGTGCAGGCGCTCCGCGCCGCGACAGCGCTTCATGGCGACGTACGGTCCGTCCCTGGGGGCATGGAATGGCAGGCCCAATCCGCTACCTGCCGGTGCATCGTCGACTTCGCGCGGACCAGTCGAGGTACACGCATCGACGTCCTCATATCGCGTGCGGATCATGCCGTACTCACCGCGCTGGCCGGTGGGATGACTGGGCTTGCAACGGGTGTCATCGCCGGTGCCATCGCCTCGGTCATGGACGCGGGTGCGGCGTCTGTGGCCATTGGCTTGGTTGCCGGAGTTGGAACAGCATGGGCGAGCACTCGTCTCATGTGGTCGCGCATCGCCCGACAATGGTCGGGTGAGACCGAACATTTGAGCGACATCGCCGCGCAGCCACCCAGCGAAACAGGTTGAGCCCTCAGTGACATCTCGACGACAGTTCGTTGGCGCGATCGGCACAACGCTGATCGCGCAGACACTCGGCTGCCTGGCGCTCGATGCGCCGGACGGGCCTACGGGTGAGTCACGTCTCGTGCTTCCAGCCGGGACGGGCGGGGGCCCGTCCACGCTCGCGTTGCAAAAACTCGGTTTAGAGAACGGTCGCGACGGTTTGCTTTACGTTCCGAAGAGCTACGAGCGCAATACCCCGGCCCCGTTGCTGATGCTGTTCCACGGCGCCGGCGGCGACGCCTCGTCATGGTTCGGATCGTACGGCGCCCGCGCCGACGCGCTCGGCGCGATCATTCTCGCGCCCGATTCGCGGTCGAGCACGTGGGATGCGGTCTCCCAGGGATTCGGGCGCGATGTAGCATTCATCAACCGGGCGCTCGAGCGGACATTCTCCCTCTTCGCCGTCGACCGGACGCGACTCGCGCTCGCCGGCTTCTCCGATGGAGGGACGTACTCCTTGTCGCTCGGCCTCGCGAATGGCGACCTGTTTCGACGAGTGATCGCGTATTCGCCAGGCTTCACGGTCGACGCCCCGGCGCACGGCACGCCGGCGTTCTTCATCTCACACGGCAAGTCCGATCAGATTCTGCCGATCGATACCACGAGCCGCCGGCTCGTGCCGGCGCTTCGACAGGCGGGGTACTCGGTGGATTACACCGAGTTCGAGGGCGTACACGAAGTGCCATCGACGATTTCCGACGCGGCAATGGCGTGGTTGAAGGCGGGGTGGGCATAGGCTCGGAGCGTCGTCCCGAGCGCCCCCACACAGCGTGCCGAAGCTCCTCCCCTTGGCGATATTGGGGGATGGCGAATCCGGTTTTTTCATGTCCCAAGTGCGGTCAGCCGCTCGGTGACATACCGAGCTCCGGCGAGCTCGTCGCCGTCTGTCCGCGCTGTCGGTTCAAGTACCTCGTCCTGCGCGGACGCGTTTCGGCCAGCGAGTCGCGTGAGATCGTCGCGAGCGACCTTGGACACGGACGCCGCACATACAAGTTCTGCTACGACCTTCGGCTGCAATTGGCCAATGGCCGCGTCGAGGTCGTGAACTTCGAGTTGCCGGGAGGCGACCTCGTCGTCGTCGCCCGCAGGGGCGACATCATTACGGTGATCTACCTTCTGCGCGGCGTGGAGCGCGAGCAACTCCTGTCCGTTCACAACGCGATGACCGGACACTCGGAGCGGCTCGCCGAGCCCGGCGCGCGCACCACGACGCACGCGTGGTGGCTTGGCGGCGCGTCGGGAGTCGTCGTTTTCGCCGTTGCCGCCGCGACGGCCCCGCCACTCTTCGCCCTCGTCGCCGCCGCCGGGACGTTCTTGGGACTCGGCTTTGGCCTCAGCCGTCGGTTCATGCCGCGCGTCGAGCTCACCGGCGAACAGGAAGCGAGCCTGACGTCGACCCAGAACCTGCTCTCGCAAAAGCTGGAGCTGGAAGCATCACGCGCGCGCACGGTTCGCGAGGTCGAATCACGACAAGAGCTCCAGGGGCGCTTGACGTCGCTGCGCGCCAAGATGGTCAACATGGGCCTCGATCTGTACCGGCCGAGAATACAGGCGCTGGAGATCGCCCTTCGGAACATCGACGAACAGATGCGGCTGCAGCACAATCTCCTGTTGCGGTACGATAAGAGTATTCAAATGATCGAGATCGAGATCGAGGCGGGCGCCGCTGCCGACGCGCTCGATACCGCCGCGGCGGCGCATATCGCCGAGACGCTCCAGGAGATGCGCGATCTCGAGGCCCAGCAGGCCGAGCTCGGCCGACAACTTGCCGCGAACGTCGAAGTGGAAAACCTGCTGCGCACCTCCAACAGTTGACGGTTATCGTGACGCCGGCCGCGCTCCCGACTGCGCGTCCGGGGTTGCGAGACCGACGAGCGCCGCCGCGACGGCGAGCAGCGTGCAGCCGATCATCGCGAGCCGAAACGCCGTGGTGAACGAAGTGTGCACGGCCTCCCGAATCGCCGGCCGCTGACTCGCCGGCAGCGAAGCAATCGAATCGACCTCCATGCCGGCCATCTTTGGCAGCTCGCGCCGAACGGCCCGTTCGGTTTCCGGCGACAACGAAACGCGTTCGACGGCGCTCAGGACACGCGGCTCGAAGGTGCGCGCGATGACGACTCCAAACACCGCGATCGCGAGGAGACCGGCGACGCGCGACACCGCGTTGTTCACGCCGCTTGCCGCCCCCGAACGTTGCTTGTCCGCGGAGTCCATCACCGTCGTCGTCAGCGGAGCGATGGTGATGGCCATCCCAAAGCCCAGAACCACGATGCCGGGGAAAAACGCCAGCCAGAACGAGTGGCCGCGGTGAAGGGCGAGGAGCGCAAATCCGACAGCCGCGAGGAACGGTCCAGCACCGAGCGGGAGTCGGCGGCGCACACGGGAGACGAGCCCGCCCGACCAGCGCGACAACGCGAAGATGATGATGGGGAAGGGAAGCAGGGCGGCACCGGCGGCGGTCGGCGAATAGCCTTGCACCTGGATGAGGTCCATCGGCAGCAAGAACATCATCTCGCCGAGGGCGGCGTAGAGAAACAGCGTGAGAACGTTCGCCAGCGTGAACGCGCGCGAATCGAACAGCGAGAGCGGCAACATCGGATTCTCGGCTCGGGCCTCGACCCACACGAGGAGCGCGATCATCGCGAGGGCAAGCGCGATGGATCCAAGGACCAGCGGGTGGGTCGCGCCGAGCGGCGGCCATTCGAGCAAGCCGAGTGTCACGCCGCACAGCCCGAACACGGCGAGCGCGGCGCCCTTCCAGGCGATCGACCGGCCGCGCGAGGCGTCCTTCGATTCGTCGACGTGGGCCAATGAGAGAACCAGAACGACCGCGGCAAGCGGAACGTTGATGAAGAACACCGCCCGCCAACTCACGTGTTCGATGAGCCAGCCGCCCATGACGGGTCCGATCGCCGTGGTGATCGCGCTGAAGCCCGACCATGTTCCGATCGCGCGTCCCCGAGCCTCACCGTCGAAGGTCGCGCTGATGATCGCGAGACTGCCCGGGACGAGGAACGCCGCTCCGATGCCCTGGAGTCCGCGCCCGATGATGAGAACGAGCGGCGTCGGGGCCAAACCGCACATGATCGACGCGCCGGTGAACGCGACCACGCCGATGAGAAAGACGCGCTTTCGGCCCACCTGATCGCCCAGCGATCCGCCGACGAGGATCAGCGCCCCCAGGAACAGCGCGTAGGCCTCGACGACCCATTGGACGTCGGTGATCGTTGCGTCGAGACCGGTCTGCAGCGCGGGCAGCGCTACGTTGATCACCGTGCCGTCGATGAACGTCATGCTCGACGCGATGATGGTCGCGACGAGCGTCCAGCGCCGATTTGGCTGCCGAGCGGTTTTCACGAGCGGGAATCTACGGCCTGTTCGGTACTCTCCGCTTGCGCCCATGACCCGCCGAATTCGGCCAACGATGCGCCAATTTCAGCCAGTCTGTTGGCCCCGCCCGTGCGGTCACGCATGTTTGGGCGTGCGCACGCCTCGCCGAATCGTCGTGTTGGTCATCCCACCGATCGAGGAGCTCGACCTCGTCGGGCCGGTGCAGGTCTTCAGCACCGCGACGCGCCTCATGAGCCACCGCGGCCCCCCATACGAGGTGACCGTGGCGTCCACGACGCCGGACCGCGTCATCGGCGGCGAGAGCGGCCTTTCGATCATAGCTCATGAGTACTATCTGAACCTCGGCGCTGAGATCGATTCGCTGTTGGTCGTCAGCGGCGTGAAGACGCGCAACCATCGCGATCGGCAGCTCGCGGACTGGCTCCGCCGAACCGTCCCGCATTGTCGTCGCGTCGGATCTGTTTGCGTCGCGGCGTTCGTCCTCGCGAATGCCGGCGTGTTGTCGAACCAGCGAGCGACGGTGCACTGGAAATACGCGCACGAGCTGGCGCGTCGATTTCCGTCGCTGTCGGTCGACCCGAATCCGATCTGGGTGCAGTCGGGGAACATCTACACGTCGAGCGGGTTCTCGGCGGGAATCGATCTGGCGCTGGCCTGGGTCGAGCAAGACTGCGGCAGCTCGATCTCGGCCGAGGCCGCACGCGAGCTGGTGCTGTTCCTCCGACGACCGGCCGGACAGTCGCAGGTCAGCGTGACCCTCTCGACGCAGGCGAGCGAGATGCTGCCGATTCAGGAACTGCAGATCTGGATTGCGGAAAATCTCGCGCGCGATTTGTCGACGGCGGTGCTGGCCGACCGGGTCTCGATGAGCGTTCGCAACTTCAGTCGGGTTTTCACGGCGGACGTGGGGACGACGCCGGCGCGGTATGTCCTTCACCTGCGCGTGGAGGCGGCGCGACGGCTGCTGGAGACATCGTCCCACGATCTCGGACGAATCGCGAGGGCGGTCGGTTTCGGGAATCGGGAGGCGCTGGCGCGCGCATTCCGGCGCGTGTTGGGAAAAACCACATCCGAGGTGCGCCGCTCCACTTGACGTTCTAGTGGAAAGACTTCAGATTGGCGAAATGTTCGACCGCATTCGCTTCTATCTCCGCTCGCTCTTTGCGCGGACGCAGCTCGATCGTGAAATGCGCGACGAGATGGAATCGCATCTGGACCGGCGTACCGAAGGTCTGATGGCGAGCGGGCTCACGGCCGATGAAGCGCGCCTCGCCGCGCGACGGAAATTCGGCAATGTCGCCGCGCATCACGAGGCCGCGCGCGATGCGTGGCGGCTGCGGTGGCTCGAATCGATCGTTGCCGACGCACGATTCGCGTTTCGATATTTCGCGCGAAAGCCGTTGTCGAGCATCACGATCGTTCTCGTCCTCGCGTTCGGCATCGGCGGCCACGCCTTTCAGGTTTCGTTGCTCCGCGGGGTGACGACGAGGCCTGCTTCCCGCCTCGCGCGCGGCGACCGTCGATCCAGTCACGGCTCTCCGCAGCGAGTAGCTGAAACGGTGGAACGTCGTTTCACGACGTTGCGTTGGGCTTAATCGAATGCTCACTCTTTCCTAATCTCTCTCGAGTCGAGCCCGCGCAAGATTAGACGATTCACCCCTGGCTCGGAGCGTCCCATGAGACGTTGGCCCAGATGCGCCGCGACGCTTGCCGCGATTGTGATGGCCCCGACTGTCTATGCGCAATCACCGACCCCGCCCGACACGCCGGCGGGCCGCGTCTTCAAGGCATGGCTCGAGGCGTTCAACACCGGCGACACCGCGCGAATGAGCTCGTATTACCGCCAATACCAGCCAGACGTTTCGGCGGCGCAGCAGATCGGCTTTCGACGTGAAGTCGGCGGCTTCGATCTCGTCGCCGTCGAACGGAGCGAGCCGCGACACCTCGAGTTCGTCGTAAAAGAGCGAGCGGCGACGGGGCGCAACGCCTACGGCATCATCGAGCTCGCACCAACGGACCCGCCGCGAGTGGCCTCGTCCCAACTGCTCAGTCTCGGCGTCGGCGGCACCGCGGCGAAAATCGCGATCGACTCGGCGACGCGGGCGCAGGTGGTCGAAGGCGCGATCGCACAGCTCGACGAATACTATGTCTTTCCCGAAGTCGCCAAGCGGATTGCCGACTCGCTGCGTGCGCGGCTCAAACGCGGCGCGTACAACGGAATCACGAACGGGATCAGCTTTGGCCAGACGTTGAACGCCGAGGTTCGAGAGATCTCGCACGACAAGCACATGCGGGTGAACTACAGCGTCGCGCCGATCCCGCCGTTCCCGGCAACGCCGCCTCCGCCAACGCCGGAGCAGCGGCAGCGCATGCAGAGTCAGATGGACGCGCAGAACTGCGGCTTCGCGAAGGCCGAGCGGCTCGAGGGCAACATCGGCTACATCAAGTTCGACTTCTTCGCCGATCCCGACATCTGCGGCGCGACGGCGTCGGCGGCCATGAACTTCGTTGCGGGCACACGGGCTCTCATCGTCGACCTCCGCGAGAACGGCGGCGGCAGCCCGGCGATGGTGACGTATGTGTCCTCATATCTGTTCGACGACTCGACCCATCTCAACGACCTCTGGGAGCGGAAGTCGGGCCGGACCACGGAGTATTGGACGAAGCCGGGCGTTCCCGGACGGAAATTCGGTGGGCAAAAGCCGGTGTACGTTCTCACTTCTTCGCGGACGTTCTCCGGCGCGGAGGAATACACCTACAATCTGAAGTCACTCAAACGCGCGACGATCATCGGCGAGACGACGGGCGGCGGGGCACACCCCGTGTCCGGCCGGCGCATCAATGAGCATTTCATGATCGGCGTCCCGCTCGCCCGCGCCATCAATCCCATCACGCACACGAATTGGGAGGGCACGGGCATCGAGCCGGACGTCAAGGTCGCGGCGGCGGACGCGCTGAGCACCGCGATCAAATTGCTTTCGGAGAGAACGCCCTGAGACGGGGTTTCGGCTGCGAAGAGCGCGGACAGCCGTTCCTGTCCGCGCCGTTCGCCGTTAGCTCCCCCGACGAACTATGAAGGTTTGTGTATAACTCTTTCCCCCGGCGTTGAGCCGCGCCGTAAATGTTCCGCTCAACGTCTGTCCGCCGCCCCGTCCGCCCCCCCGGCCTCGTCCCCCGCCGCCCGCGGCGACTGGGGTCCAGACAACCCGGTGCATTCCGGGCCCGGTCGCGAATCGCTCGGGCTCGGGTCTCCAGAGCGCGGTGGTGTTCGGAATGCCGCCGCGCCCGCCGGCGTTCGTCGCGGCGCCTTCCGCTGAGAAAGTTCTGATCACGGTCCCCGAGCCGTCGAGGATGTCGATCGTCACCGATCCCGAGCCGCCGGCGCCGAGGTAATAATCGATCGGCACGCCGTTCGGGCCGTTCTCCGCCTGCGGCTCGTCCTTCTGAAGCGGCGTTCCGTTGTCGCCCGCCGGCGGCACGTAGGTGATGTCCGACGGCTTGAACAGAAACGCGTCGGCGCGAAGGACGGCGTCGTTGACCTGCCGGAGCGTCGCGATGTCGTCGATGACCCAGAAGCCGCGGCCGTGCGTCCCGACGATCAGATCATTGTCGTGGATGGCGAAGTCGCGCACCGACGTCACCGGCAGGTTCAGCTGCAACGGCCGCCAGTTGTCGCCGTCGTCGAAAGAGATGAATGCTCCCCGCTCGGTGCCGGCGAACAAAAGTCCCTGCCGCTTGGGATCCTCCTTGACGACGTGAACGTACACGCCGGCCGGCAGGCCGTTCGTGATCTTCTGCCACGTCTTGCCGAGGTCTCGCGTGCGATAGATGTACGGGTCGAAATCCTGGAGCTGGTGCCGGTCGACGCTCGCGTACGCGACGTTGAGATCGAAGTGCGAGGCCTCGATGCCCGTGACCCGGCTCCACGACGTCACGGGCGGCGGCGTCACGTTCTGCCACGTCTTGCCGTCGTTCATCGTGAGGTGGATCAATCCGTCGTCGGTGCCGACCCACAGCATGGGCACGACGAGCGGCGACGGCGCGACGGCGTAGATCACGCCTCGCTTCTCGTTTCGATCGGTGTGCGCCGCCGCCGCGGCGTCGAGATTCGGCGGAATACCCGGGTCGGGACGCGTCAGGTCAGGGCTGATCTTCGTCCAGCTCGACGCGGCATCGGTAGACTTATATAAGAATTGACTGGCGTAGTACAGGGCGTGCGGATCGGCCATGGATATGACGAGCGGCTGCGTCCAATCGGCGCGATCCACGCCCTGCGTGACCGGCGCGGTCGTCCCAGCGACGAGCGTGTTCGTCTCGAGGTTGCACCGCTGGCCCGTGCCGCCGAAGACGATGCCGGGATGCAGCGGGTCACCGGCGGTCATGCCGCTTTCACCGCCCGCCGCGATCGGCTCCCAGTCGCGCATGGAGATCTCGGCGAACTTGCCGCGCGAGCGCACGGCAACCGCGCCGGAATCCTGCTGTGCGCCCGTCACCCAGTATGGTGTGCGATAATCGACCGACAGATGATAGATCTGTGCTGTCGGCTGATTGAGCCACGAGCTCCACGTCAGGTCGCGCGGATCGTCCGCCTTCGCATTGCGCGTGATGACCGCGCCCTGGTCGCTCGCGACGATCATGGTGTTCGTGTCGTCCGGGCTCACCCATGCCTGATGGTAGTCGTCCCCGCCCGGCGAGCCGCGCACGGGCACCCACGTTTTGCCGCCGTCCATCGAGCGTGAGACCGAGACGTTCGGGACGTAGACGATATCGGCGTTTTTCGGATCGACGGCAATCTTCTCGAAATACCAGCCGCGTCCCCAGAGCGCGTTGTCGCCGGACATCTTGGTCCACGTCGCACCCGCGTCGTCCGAACGATAGACACCACCCTGTCCAGGCGGGGCGGCACCGCCACCGCGACCGCCGCTTCCCGGCGGAGGCTCCGGCGCGGCGCCCCCGGCCGGCGAAACGCCCGGGAGCAGACAGTCGATCACGGCATAGACGCGCCGCGGATTGGCCGCCGAGATCGCGATGCCGGTTCGCCCGATGCCTTCCTTCGGCAATCCGACGGTGAGCTGCTTCCACGTCTCGCCGCCGTCGCTCGATTTGAAGATGCCGCCGCCGGGCCCGTTCGTCGGCGAATAGGTGTACCAGGGCGGCCGGCGCGTATTCCACAAACCGGCGTAAACAACGTTTGAATTCGACGGATCGATGACGACCTCCACGGCGCCGGCGTCATTGTTCGGGCCGAGGACTTTTTTCCAGGTCTTGCCGCCATCGCGCGACCGGAAGATGCCGCGATCCGGGTTGGCCGCGTACAGCTGCCCCATTGCGGCCACGAACACGACGTTCGGATTGCGCGGATCGACCGCGATCTTGCCGATGTGCTGCGTCGCGTCGAGGCCAAGGTGCTGCCACGTCTTGCCGGCGTCGGTGGACTTGTAGACGCCGTTGCCGAAGCCCATCGAGTCGCGCGGCGTCGACTCGCCGCTCCCGACATACACGGTGTCCGGTGCCGAGGGAGCCACGGCGATCGCGCCGATCGAGGCCACGGGTTGCGAATCGAAGATCGGCTTCCACACCCGGCCGCCGTCGATGGTTTTCCAGACGCCGCCGTTGACGGAGCCGAAGTAGAACTCGTTCGGCCGCCCGGCCACGCCCGTCGCGGCCGCGACGCGTCCGCCACGGAAGGGGCCCAACATGCGCCACCGCAGGCCGGAATAGAGATCTGTAATAGCGGCGCGCGTCGCGGCCGCGGCGTTCGGCGTCGGTTCGCCGATCGCCGCGAGGTCGCCGGTGAGTGAGGGGCCAAAGGCGGCCACGGCGCCGAGTTGTCCCGCGCGGGCCATGAACTCACGCCGCGAGATATGCCACTGCGAGTTATCGCTCATATCATCCTCGGATCATGTCGTGCAACGGAAAGGCGGAAGATCAAGAGCAAGCCACGGAATACGCGGAATGAACGGATTTACACAGATTCGAGGTTGCTAATTCACATTCTCGTGTTGCCTCGAAGGCCGTGCCATGTGCACGAAGTATCCGTGTAATTCCGTGTGTCTCCGTGTCTTCCGTGGCCAGGCCTTTCATGGTTTTTCCTTGAATAAAGGGGACGCCAACTCCTCGACGGGGCACAAGAACGGCAATCGGAAAAGCGGAAGATCAAGAGCAAGCCACGGAATACACGGAACGAACGGATTTACACGGATTCGAGGTTGGTAATTCACGTCGTTGTTTTGCCCGATGAATCTGTTATGTCGTCGCCTCGACCCTCGACCCTCGACCCTGCGGTCTCAGGGTCGCCACTCCGGCACACGTCCGCTCGTCCACGGCACCCCCGCGGCTTCCGCGGCCGCTTCCACCTGCTTCAACTCCGTATCGACGATGGCGCGCAAACGCGCCTGAATCTTCGTGTACTCGGCTGCAACGATGTCGTACTGCTGCTGTTGCGTGGCAGTCGGCGCGACGATCGAACGAGTCGACTGCGTCAATACATTGAGGCGGCCGAGCAGCGATGGCGGCGTCGGCTCCTGGCGGCGGCTGAGCGTGGGATCGCCGTTCAAGGACTCGCGGAGATTGCGCAGATCGCGCTCGAGCGTGCGGACATCCGCGGCGAGCTTGGGCGGCGCGGCCGGCGTTTCCTCGACGGCGCGGAGCAGCGCTTGTACCCGCGGCCCCAGCTCGTCGACGAGGCTGTTCGCGCCGACCATCGCGCGCTGCAGCTTCGTCACCTGTTGCTGAAATGCGACGACGGCCGGCGAACGTGTCGGCAGATTTGAATCGAGCATGTACACGTCGAATTTCTGTGGCGCGCCCATCGGCGTCGTTACCCCGTCGACGCGTTTTGCGATCGAGACCGTGTAGCTCCCCGGCGTCACGAGCGGCCCACCAGCGGCTCGGGGTCCGCCTTCGTCGTCGTCCGTGGGAGCGGCGGCGCGCGGCGCCGTCGGCGCGGCGTACCGCAGGTCCCAGGTGACCCGTTGCAGCCCCGCGCTCGTCGGACCTGTCAGCCGACGAACCAGGTTGCCTTGGGCGTCGGTCACGGTGAGAACGATCGCCGGCGGCTCTTCGCGATCCTCGACGCGCAGCGAATCCCACGACGGATAGAACACGTCGCCCCCGCGGCGCGCCGTGGTCCGCTCGGCCAACTGCCGCTGCGCGCGGCGAGTTCTGAGATCACTCTTGAGGAAATACGTGAAGGTGGCGCCGAACGGCGGATTGGGCGCTTCCCAGAAACCGCCACCCGCCCAGCCGTTCACACCACCGGCAAAGACGTTCGACTGCAGATACAGCGGCACCCGTCGAACCGGAAGCAGCGCGGCATCGGATGCGAGCACCGCGGGTGTGGCGGCGCGCAGCGCCGCGAGGTCGTCGAGGACATAAAAGCCGCGGCCAAACGTCGCGAGCACGAGATCGTCGTCGCGCTGCTGCACCACCAGATCGCGCACCTGAATCGTCGGCAAGCCGCCGCGCAGCCGCGTCCATTGTTGTCCGCCGTTGCGCGTGAACCACAGGCCGAATTCGGTGCCGGCGTAAAGGATGTTCGGATCTTTCGGATCGTCGACGACGGCGTACACCGTCCCCTTCGCGGGAAGATTGCCGGCGATCGAACGCCAGGTGCGTCCGAGGTCGGTGCTCTTGAGCAGGTAGGGCTTGTAGTCGCCCGACATGTGGCCGTCGAACGCGGCGTACACCGTATTCGCGTCGTGGCTCGATGGCGTGACCCGCGCGACTTGCGTCGTGTCCGGCACGCCCGGGAACGAGTCCATCTTCCGCCAGTTCGTGCCGCCGTTTTCGCTCACCTGAATCGTGCCGTCGTCGGTGCCGATCCACAACTGTCCTTCCTTCAAAGGCGATTCGGCGACCGCGACGATCGCACCGAAGAACGAGCTCGACGAATTCTTCGCGATGGCGTCGACGCTCCACACCCGGTCCATCAGCCGAATCCGATTCCGATCGATGCCGCGCGAGAGATCCGGGCTGACAGGTTTCCACGAGTTGCCGCGGTCGTCGCTCCGATAGAGCCGCTGCGCCGCGAAATAGAGTCGCGTGTTCGAGTGCGGGCTGATGATGTAAGGCGAATCCCAATACCAGCGAAGCCCGGGCTCGCCGGGTGCGGGCTGCGGCACGATGCTCACCGACTCCCCCGTCAGCAGGTTCACGCGCTGCAGGGCGCCGTGCTGCGACTCCGCGTAGATGATCGGTTCCTTGGGGTCCGCCTTGGACACGAAGCCATCGCCGCCGGCAGTCACGAACCAATCGCCGTTCGAGATGCCACTCGGCGAAAGCGTTCGGGAGGCGCCCCCGACGGATCCGTTGTCCTGCGTACCGCCGTAGACGCGATAGAACGGCGTCGCGTTATCCGTGTCGACCCGATAGAACTGTCCCAGCGGCAGATTGCTGAACCACTTGTAGGTTTGCCCGCGATCAAAGGATTCATATAGGCCGCCGTCGCACCCGATGAGCAGGTGATCGACGTCGGCCGGATCGACCCAGATCACGTGGTTGTCGACGTGTTTGTCTCGCTCGCCCACCGGACGGAACGTGCGTCCGCCGTCGTCAGTTACCATGTTGCGCGTGTCGACGACATACACTCGGTCGACGTCGACGGGATCCGGAAAGAGCTCGCTGTAATACAAACCGGTGGTCGAGTAATTGTTCATGCGCTCCCAGCTGACACCGCCGTCACGGGAGCGATAAAAGCCGCCGCGGCCGCCGCTTGCGCCGCTGCCGGCACTGCCGGCCTCGAAGATCGCATAGACGACGTCGGGGTTCACCGGCGATATCGCGAGGCCGATGCGTCCCAGCTCGTCAGCCGGCATGCCCGATTGCGAGCGCTTCCATGTCGCGCCGCCGTCAGTCGAGCGCCAAAGTCCCGACTCGGGCCCGCCGGCGATGTAGCCATAGGTTCGACGGATGCGCTGCCATGTCGTGGCGATGAGAATTTCGGGATTGCGCGGATCCACGACGACGTCGCTGACACCCGCCCACGTCCCGCCGTCGAGAATCTTCTTCCAGCTTCGTCCCCCGTCGGTGGTTTTGTAGAGGCCGCGGTCGCCGCCCTTGACCGAGAGCGGGCCCTGGGCCGCGACATACACGATGTCGGAGTTGCGCGGGTCGATGACGATCTTTCCAATGTGCTCCGACTCGCGGAGGCCGACGTTTTGCCACGTGCGCCCGGCGTCGACCGACTTGTAGACGCCGTCACCATAGGCGACTGCACGCTGCGCATTGTTCTCTCCGCTGCCGACCCAGACGACGTTCGGATTTTTGGGATCGATGACGACCGTGCCGACGGAATACGTCGTCTGCTGGTCGAAGATCGGTGTCCACGTGGTGCCGGCATTGGTGGTTTTCCAGACGCCGCCCGCGGCGACACCGATGTACCACGTTTTCTTGTCGCGCGGATTGACCGCGAGATCAGTGATTCGGCCCGAGATCATGCCCGGGCCAATCGAGCGCAGTCGGATGCCGCTCAGCGGCGATCGCTCGTTCGACGAGGTATCGTCGGCGGCGCCGGCGGGCCGCGTCGAATCCTGGTTTGCGGCGCGCCGGTTTCGTGTCGTGTCGGTCGCGAGTTGCCGCGTGCGATTGGAGTCGGTCGAGACCGATGAAGGCGGAGGTGTGGGTTGCGTTCGCGGCGGAGTCTGAGCGCCGATCGCGCCGGCGCAGCAGAGAGCGAGAACGGTGGCGGCGACGGAAAAACGAAAGGTGTATTCGCGCATGGTGATTCGAGGGTGACGGAGGCACTCGAAACATGTCAATGGGAGCGCAAAAGTGATAGAAAATTCATGAAATGTTCATCTGGATGGACCGACGACCTCGGAGTTGCTCGCAGGAGCGTGCAAAAGGCCCCAAGTCCAAGACTTGGGGCCGAGTGCAGAACCGAGGGGCGCCTTCAAGGAACTACATGGCTCGCCTCGGGACCGAAGGGGCCCAGTCGCGACGAATGGTTTCGACGACGGCGATGGAGAAGCGCAAAGTGAGCATCACAACAGGACAAACGGCGTTTGCGCTCAGGCTATGGTCTCGGGTTCACAGTCATCTCCGATCGCCCGTTCGTCGTCTTCGCCCAATAGCGAATCCAGTGCTCGCTGATGTTGTTCGCCGCGTCGAGCAGCTCTTTCGTCGGCTGCTTGCCCGGCATGGTCATCACGACGATCGCGGTATTGAACTTCTTCTGAGCGTGATCGAAGTCCGGCTGGCGCGGACCCATCGCGGCGAGCACGTCCTGAATCGTGATCACGGTCTTCTGCCCGCGGAAGATCGGATGTCCCTGCGGATCGGTCTGCCCAGTCGGCTGCAGATTGCGGACGATGAAGAACGGCTGCACCTCTTCGGGCTTCGCCAATCCCATGAGATAGAGGGCGAACCACGACCAGCCCTTCGCCGGCGAGTAATAATCGCGGTCGAGCTGCGTGAAGGTTCCGTCGCCGTTGTCCTTCCACGTACTGCCGCCCATCGCGTCCGCTTCCTGAGGATTCGAATATGGAAATGCGGCCGGCAGGTGCACGCCCCGCGCCCAGTGCGTCGGGCCGAGGTCGATGGTATCGCCGTTCACGATGGCTCGTGCGTTCGCCGCCCAGCGATGACCGAGCTCGTGGCCGATCTGCGACATCGCATAGTTGTAGTCCATGAACCGGCCGTCCGGCGAGTCCTTCTGGATCTGCACCGCGGACGTCGACACCGGCTCGACGAACATCCATTGCAGCTGTCCCTTGCTGCAGTAATCCTCGAGGCCATTGGTCCTCGTTCCGATGCCGGACACGTTGCCGCCCCGCGGCCCCGTGCTCGGCGTGCCGCCTTCGGGATTATCGACGCGGAAGTCCGAATACGACGCGATGAAATCGAATTTGTCGCCGAGGGCGGTGATGACCGAACAGGCGACGTCGACCGCGCGCGGAATCGACGCCCAATGGAAACCTTCGTATGCGACCGGGAAGGGGCCCGCGTTCTTCCGGGTGTTCGAGAGATCTAATTCGGGGGATTGAATGCCCGAGAGCGCGATCGTCTTCGATGGAACCGCATCGGCGACGGTCGCCGACTGCATCCCCGAGGAGGTGCCGGCGTCGGCCGAGACCGTCAGCCGCGTTGCACCGGCGAGCTCGGTGGGAAGGATGCCCTTTAGAGAAATCGTATTGCCGGCCACCGTGACTTCGGGCTCCGCGCCGGATCCGGACGCGAAATAGCGTGGCGCCGCGTTGCCCCGGCCGCCGCCGCCTCCGCGACCGCCGGCCGACCCGCGAACCGTCCAGACGACCGTCGACTTGCTCAAATCAGTCGGCGCGCTGCCGCGGTTGAATGCGATGCGGTAGGTGACGCCGTTGAGGCTCGGATCTCCCTCGGGCAACACCGGACCTCGCGTCTCGATCGTTGCCTTGAGAAAAAGTCCGTCGATTGCCGCCAGCGACACGTTCTTGACGTCGAGGTTGGGCGCGACGGCGGCATCATCACCGTCGCTGACGGACCCGAGCGGTCTCTCCGACCCACCTTTCACGGTCGGAAATACGCCGACGATCGCGTCCTTGATCGCAACGTCGTTGTACGACAGCTCGATCACGCCGTCCTTGTGCAGCACGGCTTGAACGCGATTGACCGTCGGCACCCAGGAGAACGCCTGGATGCCCGTGTATGGTTCGCTGAATGTCCAGGTGACGACGGCGCGATCGGCCAGCTCTTTCACGTGGCGCTCGGGATTCGAGACGGACACGCGAACGAACGCCGCGATGCCGGGCACCATGTTGATGAACGTCCGCCCGACGGTCTCGAGCGTGGGGTAGCGTTCCAGCTGGAATCCGCTTCGCGCCGAGCCCGCGGCTCCGGTGTTGTTCCCGACGGGCACTCCGCCGCGGCCACCGCGGCCGCCGGGCGCGCGCATGGCGCCGAATGTCACGGCGCCCGTCGCGACGTTGAGAGTGTCCCAGTTCGCGCCGGAGAACGGAAACGAGAAGTTCCTGAGCGGGGCCTGCGCCGTGGTGAGCACGGGTCCGAAGTCGGCGTCCCAAACCAGCGGAACGTTCTCGACGCGATAGCCCGAGCCGTCGGGCGTAAAGCGCAGCGTTCGGTGGTCGAGGTCGAAAAGCCGCTCGGGCGACACGGCGCCCGGATCGAGCTCCAGGTGGATCAGGTTTCCGATCGTTTTGACCTTGCCGATCGGGTGTCCCGGGGCTCGCTGGGCCGGGAGCGGGTTCGTGAGGGCGGTGAGACTGCCGAAAGCGAGCAGAGCCGAAAGGCGGCGGATTGGAATGGACATATAGTATGAACGTCCAAATCGTCCAAGGCGCTGATGATTTCGACGGTCAAGGGTCATTTCGAACGACCGCGCCGCGGCACATGACGAATTTCACCTTCGACAGCGCCGCGACGTCGGCGAGAGGATCGCCGGTCACCGCGATGATGTCGGCGGGCCGGCCGACGTCGACGACTCCGGCTTCGTCGGCGATGCGGAGCGCCCGAGCGGCGCCGATCGTGGCGGACCGAATTGCATCGATTGGCGTGAGTCCGGCGGCGACGAGCGCCGCGAGCTCGCGGGCATTTTCGCCGTGCGGCAGTACGCCGGCGTCCGTCCCGAAGACGATCGGCACACCGGCCTGATAGGCCCGCCGCACGCTCGCCACGAGGGCGACCTGTCCGGGGGTCTGCGGCGACGGCGCGGGCGCGAGCGATGCCAGCGTTGGAACCATGAAAATGCCGCGGCGCGCCAACTCGACGGCGAGCGCCGAATCGATCAGCGCGCCGTGCGCGAGCCCGTCGATTCCGGCCCGGATGCCCGCTTGCACGCCGCCGCGGCTCAGATCATGAGCGATCACCAATCGCTTCGCCGCGTGCGCCTCGCTCACGACGGCGGCCAGGGGGTCATCAGAGATCTCATATGCGTCCGGCGCGGTATACGCCACGGGCAGCCACTTGGAGATACAGACTTTGATCAGATCGGCTCCGTCGTCGAGGTTCTCGCGAACGCGCGCGCGGTACGCGCTCGAGTCGCCTCGGACGCCGATGCCGCCGAACTCGCAGATTCCGCCGGCGATGCCAATCCAGCGTCCGGCGGCGAGAATCCGCGGGCCCTGGAGGGTGCCCGCCCTGATCGAGTCGCGCAGCCGAAGCGTGAACGGCCCGAAGTCGCCCAAGTCAGCGACGGTCGTGAATCCGGCGCGGAGCGTCGCGAGCGCGTTGTCGGCCCGTTGTCCGGCGAGCGCGAGGTGAACATGTGCATCGATCAGTCCGGGCAACACCGTCGTGCCCGAGAGATCGATGACACTGTCTCCTCGCGACGCAAACGTCGCGCGCGGTGCGATCGCAGTCACGCGCCCGTTCGCGATGGAGATGGCGACGTCGCTTTGGTACGTGCCGGTGCGAACGTCGAGCAGACGTCCGGCGAGGAGCACGATCGGTCGCGGTTGTGCGTCGCTGGCCCGATGGGCCGCGCACGCGACAAGTACGGCCAGAAGAACGCGCATTCAACAATGCTATGGCACTATCGGCCGACCGCGAGATGTAATGTTGTAAGATTTCGTCATCGCACGCGCCATCGACGATGTCGACGCGGCGTGTCCCGGACTCTGCCGATGAACCTTCAGGGAATTGCGGGAAGTGTACGCGCGGGGGCTCACGCACCTTCCTATTGTCCGCGTTGTAGCACCGATGGAAACGGCCCGCAACGGCCCAACGAAAACGGGCTGGCAACGGAGGGACCAGAACAGCCTGCTGTTGCCGCCCCGTTTCGCTGCGCAGGCGACCTTCGACGAAGTCTTCGAGCGAATGAACGGCGGCATCCCGCGTTCGTCGCGAGGTTCGCGGCCTACTGACGGAGGCAATCGTCACGCGCGCGAGGTTCCGCCGGTCATCAGTTCATTGATTCGACGAGGAGCTCCGTTTGTCGGAGGAGGGTCGAACACGGCCGGCGTAGAGACATGCCGTACCGGGTGACGCCGGGCGACTCGACGCGGTTGAGCCAAAGCCACAGCGCGCGTTGACGTCAACCATTTAGGGAAGTATGACAATGCCTGTCGTTCGACATGCGGCCACGCTCCTTGCGACGCTGGGCCTCGCGGTGATCAATCCAGCGTCGGCGCGCTGTCAGGCCGCGTCGGTCAGTCACCTGGTCCTCGGTGGCGGGCCGACATTGGCCGGCGGAGGCGGACTGCGCGCCGGACTACATGCGCAGCTTGCCCTGGAGACGCCGTTGACGTCGGCCGCGCTGCTTCGGCTCGGGGCGATGGCGGATGGCTTGCTCGAGGGCATATCGCAGCCGTCCTGTGTGGCGGGAACGCCGCGCTGCGAGTCGTACGCCCAACCGTATCCCGCGCAAATGTACTCGGGCGCGGTGGAGATCGTGGTGCCGACGCGCATGCGCATGGCGCATGTCTACGCGCTCGGCGGTGCCGGCGTGCACTACGGCGTCGGTTATAGAACGCTCAACGACCGATACGGCGTCGCGGGCGGCGTCTCGATCGGCATGGGCATCTCGAACGGCGACGCCGGCGATCCCGGTTTCAGTCTCGAGGTCGCGTATCACCAGCTATTCGGCGGATTGGGTCAACTCCACAGCCTTCTGGCGCCCTCGCTCCTGATGCGCTTCTGATGGAGGGTGTCGGATAGATCGGCTCCATAAGGACAGGTCTCGCCACCGATCCGACTTGCGGTCTGCCTCAGCGCGCAGCATGCTGGACGCGACGACTCGCAGATCCTCGCGACGACGCGACGGCGCATCCGTCTCTTTCGGGAGGCCAGATGTCGATGTCGAACCAGTGCTGCCCCTCGGCGCTCGCTGCTGCGCTCCTCTCCTTTTGCGGCCCAGCGCTCCTCGCTCAATCGCCAACCCCAATCCCCGTCGCCGAGGAATTCGAGCGACTCCACTTCCGTTCGATCGGGCCGGCGGTCAACTCCGGCCGCATCGCGGACCTCGCGGTGTACGAGGCGAATCCGTCGATCTACTTCGTCGGCTCCGCCCACGGCGGCGTCTGGAAAACCACGAGCAATGGCTTCCTCTTCACGCCGTTGCTGCAGGACAAAGGACTCCTGTCCATCGGCGCCGTCGCCGTCTCGCAGACGAACCCCAATCTCGTCTGGGTCGGGACCGGCGAAGCCAACAACCGTCAAAGCACGTCGTGGGGCGACGGCATATACAAGAGTACTGATGGCGGCACGACGTTCCAGCATATGGGGCTTCGCAGCTCCAAACACATCAATCGCATCGTCATCGACCCGGCGAACGACAACGTCGTTCTCGTCGCCGCGGTCGGGCCGCTCTTCGGCCCCGGCGGTGAGCGTGGTGTCTACAAAACGACCGACGGCGGCCGCACCTGGCGGGTCGTGCTCAAGGGCGACGAGGACACGGGCGCGAACGAGCTCGTGATGTCGCACTCGGATCCAAGAATCCTCTTTGCGTCTCTCTATCAGCGCCGTCGCACCGCATGTTGCATGAATGGAGGCGGCCCCGGGAGTGGAGTCTGGAAATCGATCGACGGCGGCGACACCTGGACGAAAGTCGCGGGCGGGCTTCCGGGTGGGCCGCTCGGCCGCATCGCGCTCGACGTCTATCGGGAGAATTCCAATCTCGTCTACGCGTTGGTCGAAGGGCCGGGCGGCGGGCGTGGTGGCGCGGTCACGCAGGCCGGTGACACCGTCAGCGGTGCCGGCGGACGTGGCCGCGGCGGCGCCGCCGATGTCGATGCCGGCGCAACCGGCATCTATCGCTCCGACGACGGCGGCGTGACGTGGCGCAAGATGAGCAGCGTCAATCCGCGTCCGATGTATTTCAGCCAGATCCGGATCGATCCACGAAACCCGGAGCGTCTCTTCATGGGCGGCGTCGGATTGCACATGTCGATCGACGGCGGGCGCACCTTCGAGACGAACGCGGATCAAGTCATCCACAGCGACCATCACGCGATCTGGCTCGACCCGAACACGCCCGGGCACATGATGGTCGGCAACGACGGCGGCATCGCCATCTCGTACGACATGGCGAAGACGTGGCACTTCCCGCAGAATCTGCCGGTCGGGCTGTTCTACCATGTGAACTACGACATGGAGATCCCATTCAACGTCTGCGGCGGGATGCAGGACAACTACAACTGGTGCGGCCCGAGCGTCTCGCGGCACACGCATGGGATCATGAGCTCGGACTGGATCGAGATCGAGGGCGGCGATGGGTTCGTCGTGATTCCCGATCTGCGCGACTCGCGCTACATCTACTCGGAAGCGCAAGACGGCAACATGATCCGCCGCAACAAGGTCACGGGCGAAGGCAAGAGCATCCGGCCGACGGCGTTCAACGTGACGCCGGCACCCGCGAAGGGTGAAACATACCGGTTCAACTGGGACACGCCGCTGATGTTCTCGCCGACCGACCCGGGAACGCTGCTCACCGCGGCGAACAGGGTGTTCAAGTCGACCGACCGTGGCGACTCCTGGACGGTGATCAGCCCGGACCTCACGACGGGCGCCAATCGCGACGACATGGTCACGATGGGTGTAAAGAACAGTGAAACCACGATCTCGCGAAATGACGGCGTGAGCTCGTGGCCGACGATCACCGCGCTGGCCGAGTCTCCCAAACAGCCGGGTGTGTACTACACCGGCACGGACGACGGCACGGTCAGCGTGTCGCGGGATGCGGGCAAGAGCTGGCAGAACATCACGAAGAACATCCCGAATTTTCCGGCGGGGCACGCGTACGTGTCGCGCGTGACGCCCTCGCGCTTCGACGCGGCGACGGTCTACGTCACCGTCGACAATCACCGCCTCGACGACTACGAGCCGCACATCTGGGCGAGCAACGACTTTGGCGCAACGTTCCGCTCGATCGCCGCGAACCTCGCCGGCGAGAACATCCACGTCGTCACCGAGGATTTGAAGAACCCTGATGTGCTCTACGTCGGCACCGAGTCCGGAATCTTCCTGACGCTCGATCGCGGCAAGAGCTGGCGCCGGTTCAAGGCGAACTTCCCGAACGTACGCGTCGACGAGATCACGCTGCATCCACGCGACAACGCGATGCTCGTCGCGTCGCACGGCCGGGCGATCTGGATTCTCGATCACCTCGAGCCGATCCAGGAGTACGCCGCGGCGCAGGCGGCGAACGACGCCAAGCTCTTCAGCGTGCCGACGGCGCTCGAGTGGAAGGCGATGGACAACCGCAACGACGAGTTCTGGGGCCATCAGTATTTCATCGGCGAGAATCCGCCGATCGAAGGCATCGTTCAGTTCAACATCAAGCGGCCCTTGAACGATCTCAAATTGACGTTCACCGATGTGTCGGGCAAAAAAGTGCGGGAGATCGCGGTCCCGTCGAATCGGAATCAACCGGGCATTCAGACGGTGTGCTGGGATCTTCGCGTCGAGCCGAACCCGCCGGAGCTCGCCGCGCCGGGCGGCCGCGGCGGCGGCGGCGGACGCGGAGCCGCATCACCGGTGCCCGGCATACCGTTGCCCGAAACGCCGGTTGGCTACATGGCGGCGAATCCGTGCGGCGACGTCGCCGGGGTTGGCACCGCGGGCTTCGGCGTCGGCGGGCCGTCGCATCTCGGGCCGTATGTGATGCCTGGGACGTACAGCGTTGCGCTCGTTGCTGGAGGTACGACGCTCGACACGAAGCCGATGAAGATCATCATGGACCCGGCGGTGCAACTCGCCGACGCGCAGCGAAAGCGCTACGACGCGGTCGCGACGGACCTCCATGAGATTCATCGTGCGGGAACCAACGCTGCCGCCGCATTGAACACGCTGTACCCGCAGATGACGAGCGCGGCGGCGAAGATGCGCGGCGCGAGCAACGTGCCGGCTCCCCTCAAGACGCAGTTCGAAGCGTTCACGCAGGAGTTCGACGCGGTGCGTGTGAAGTTCGGCGTGCCGGTCGTTGCCGCGGGTCGCGGCGGCGGTGGCGGAGGCGGCGGGCGGGGCGGCGCGAACACCGACAACGTGCTCGCTCGCGCGTCGGCGCTGAAGGTCGACGTCTTGGCCATGTGGGAACCGCCGACGCCGGCGATCGTGAAGCAATCGGCGGATGCAAAGGCCGCGCTGCAACAAGCGGTGACGGAAGCCAATGCACTGCTCGCGAAAGCAGCGACCCTCGGCGCGGCCCTCAAGCCGTTCGACATCACGCTGGCGATTCCGCCGAACAAATAACGTCATCCCGAGCTTCGCTCGCGATGACGCTTCACAAACCGACACGACGACGCCGTCTGTCTCTTCCACCAGGTTCCCCGAGGAAAAGAGACCATGATGCGCAGAATACGAGCAGCCCTGGCGCTGCTGCTGCTGCCCGGCACCCCTCTCTGGTCGCAAGCCACCGGTACAATTCGCGGCACCGTGACCGGCGCGGCCCAACAGCCGGTCGCGAACGCACAAGTTGGCGTCGTCGACGGCCGCGCCGGCGCTCGAACGAACGCCGCGGGCGTCTTCACGATTGCGGGCGTCCCCGCCGGCACGCAGACACTGCGCGTGCAGATGATCGGCTACGCTGTGGCAACGAAACAAGTCACCGTGGTCGCCGGGCAAACAGCGACGGCGAATTTCCAGTTGTCTGAAGCGGTGTTGACTCTCAACGAGATCGTCATCACGGGAACCGGCGGCGAGCAGACGCGCCGTTCGCAGCCCGCGCAGGTGGCTGTCCTGAATACGCAGGAGCTCATTCGCGCCGTGCCGAAGGCCGCGGTGGCGGACGTTCTCCAAGCGAAGCTGCCGGGCGTCGACGTCACACAGGGATCGGGCGCCACGGGCGCGGCGCCGCGGATTCGCATTCGCGGTGCCGCGTCGATCTCGCTGTCGAACGATCCGCTCGTGTTCATCGACGGCATTCGCGTCGACTCGCGCATCAGCAACAGCTCGAGCGGCGGAGGCGGTGGAAGCTCGACCAGCAGCGGCGGGCAAGGCGTGAGCCGGCTCAACGACCTCAACCCCGAGGACATCGAGAGCATCGAGGTGGTGAAGGGCCCCGCGGCGGCCACGCTCTACGGTGCCGATGCCTCGGCCGGCGTCATCCAGATCATTACCAAGCGCGGACAGTCCGGCACCTTCCACCAGAACGTCCTCGGGGAGTTCGGCACGATCGACGTCAACTGGGCCGGTTATGAGAACTGGGGTGTGTGCACGCAAGCGCTCATCACCGCCGGCGCCACACCCGTGTGCGTCGGCAAAACGGCGAACACGCTGGTGTCCGACAATCCGCTCCGCCGAGACCATGTTTTCAGAACTGGAAACAACGATCAGCTGAACTGGAGCGGCTCGGGCGGCAACCAGACCTTCCGCTATTTCCTGTCGCTCGGACAGATGCAAGAGAGCGGAGTGTACCCCTCGAGCAACCTCCGGCGCGCGACGGCGCTCTCCAATTCGACGCTCCAGATGCGCCAGGATCTCACGCTCAACGTGAGCTTCAAGACGCTCAACAATTACAGTCGGCAGCCGGACGACAATCACAGCCTGTACGGCTTCGGCGCGAATGCGGGCATCGGATCGCCGCTGACGCTGGGGCTCGCGAGCAACGGTTGGCTGGCCAACCGCTTCACCTCGCAGATCGCCCAGATCAAGAACGAGATCCGCAATACGCGGTTCATTCCCACGGTCGAGATCAATCATCAACCGGCGTCGTGGTTCAACCAACGCCTCGTCCTCGGCGCGGATTTCTCGAGCGACGCGCGCGTCAAGATGGTGCCGAAGAACGACTCCACGTGGTACTCGGCGTCGGACAACGTCGGCTTCGTCAAGGAGTCGCGCCAGAACTACCGGCTGTACACGGCCGACTATCTCGGGCATCTCACGCATCGATTCAGCGATGCCTTCGACACCGATCTCGCCTTCGGCTCGCAGCTCGTCATGAACACGTCGGACCTCGTGTTCGCCAACGGGACCGGACTGGCGTCGAACGCCGCGCGCGTCGTCTCGGCGACGGCGCAGACGAACGCCGGCCAGAGCTACACGGACGTGCGGTCGCTCGGCTATCTCGGCCAAATCCAACTCGGTTATCGCAACCGGATGTACCTGCAAACCGGCGTGCGCGTCGACCGCAACTCGTCGTTCGGAACGGACGTCAAGTCGATGGTGTTGCCGAAAGCCGGCGCATCGTGGGTGCTCTCGGAGGAGCCGTTCGTGCGCGATCACCTCTCGCAGCTGAACCTTCTGCGGTTGCGACTGGCCTATGGAGTCACCGGCAGGGCGCCGCTCGCGGGTACGGCGCTCGAGACGTGGGCGCCGAGTCCGACGGCGCAGACCGGAACCAATCAGCCGGGTCTCGATCTGTTGAATCCCGGCAACCCGCAGCTCAAGCCGGAGCGGGGGAGTGAGTTCGAGTCGGGCCTCGACATCGGCTTCTTCGGCGGGCGCGTCGGGGCCGAGCTGACCTATTTCAACAAGGTCACGCACGATTTGATCCTGCAGCGACAGCTGCCGGCGTCGCAGGGCTACGCGCAGAACCCGTACGTGAACGTCGGTTCGGTGCAGAACTACGGCGTCGAAGCGGGAATCACGACGCAGCTGTTGAACTGGGGCCGCAACGCGTGGGACGTTCGCGTCGCCATGAGCACATTGCACAACGAGCTCACCGACCTCGGCGGCGTGCCGGCTTTTGGAACGCAGTCGCGCTTCAACAAGGGGTATCCACTCTCGTCGTTCTTCGCCCGCAAGGTCAAGTCGATCGACGCGTCGAAGAATGTGGCCGTCGTGTCGGACACGAACGAATACATCGGCAGCCAGTTCCCGTCGTTGAACGGCAATCTGTCGTCGAACATCACGCTGTTCGGCAACTGGCGGATCAGCACGAACTTCGACGGAAAGAGCGGATTCATCGCCTACAACTCGACCAACGAGTATCGCACGCGGTCGGTGGTTCGAACGAGAGAGGCCGTGATGCCGAGCCTGTTGCCGGATCAAGAGCGGCTTCGCGTCTTCGGCCCATTCGTCGACTCGAAGGGTGTTTCGGTCACGCCGAACAACGTGGCCGAGCCGTTCCTGGAAAAGGGCGACTTCATTCGCTTCCGCGAGCTGGGACTGACGTACACGATGCCGGCGACGCTGGCGTCGCGGCTCCGGGCGCAGCGGGCCACGATCACCGTCGGAGGACGCAACCTCGCGCTGTGGACCAAATACAGCGGCCCCGATCCCGAGGCGCTGACGGACAATGGGAGCTCGGACCCCTCGGCGCAGTTCTCGACGTCGGACTTTTTCAATCTGCCGCCGTCGCGGCGGTTCTTCGTCCGCATGACCTTCGACTTCTAGGAGCGAACGAGCCATGAGAAAACTCAAATCCTCCTCGATGGTCGCGGCCGTCGCGCTGTCGCTGGCCGGCTGTTCCGACTTTCTCAAGGTCGAGAATCCCAACACCGTGACGGCGACCGACGTGAATCCCGTGACGGACGCGGGCACGCTCGCCGCGTCGGCGCTTCAGGATTTCGCGGCCTCGTACGGCACGTACGTCGTGTTCGGCGGGATCTTCACCGGGGAGCTGTACAGCGCCGATGTGAATTCTCCCGGCAACCTCACGTCGGTTCGACTCGTCGACAACACGATGACCAACGGGTATCTGTCGTCGATGTCGAAGGCGCGCGTGCTGGCGACGAAGGTGATCAGCTCGCTGAAGGGCACGCCGGCCGAATCCAGCGTCAACACCGCGAAGGCGTGGATGGTCGCTGGGTATTCGTTCCTGAGCCTCGCCGAGTACTTCTGCAGTGCAACGGTCGACGGCGGTCCGCTGCTCACCACCGCGATGATGCTCGACTCCGCCGTCGCCAATTTCACGAAGGCCGTCGACATCGGCACCGCGGTCGGGAGCGCGGAGGCATTGCAGATCAAGAATGCTGCGCTGGTCGGCCGCGCCCGCTCGTACCTGTTCGCGGGCAACAAGAGCCAGGCGTTGACCGACGCCAACGCGGTGAGCACGGGCTTCAACTACAACCTCGTGTTCATCAACGACCTGACCAACATCACGCGGCTCGGCAACTACGTCTGGCACATCACGTTCAACATCTCGACGCTGTCGGCGGCGCCGGCGTTCCGCAACATGACGGATCCTCGGATGATCACCGTTCCGCCGTCGGTGAACAAGCTGCGGCCGATGGACGGCGTGACCGACATGTGGTCGATCGGCAAATACCAGAGCTACGCCGATCCGATCCGTCTCGCGTCGAAGATCGAGGCCAACTACATCGCCGCGGAGGCGCAGGGGACCGCGGCCATGCTCGCGCTGATCAACTCACGCCGCACCGCGAACAATCAACCCGCCTACACGGGACCGACCGACGACAAGGCCGTGCTCGTCGAGTTCCTGACACAACGCACATATGAGTTTTATGTCGAGGGAAAACATATGGGCGACTACCGCCGATTCCCGAACGATCTCCCGTTCCTGGTGCCGGCGGGTACCGTGTACCGGAAGCCGAACGTTCCCGCGTACGGTGATGGAAAGTGCTGGCCGATCTCCATTCAGGAGTTGACGAACAACCCGAACTTGCACCCGTAGTGCCCGTCTCGGGCGTGGACGCCGGCCGGCGTGTTGCAGTCGCCCTGGTCCTCGCCGCGCTCGCATGCGGCGGCGAGCGCCACGAGGAAACAACCGCACCGGTGTCCGCCGTCATCGCGGCTCCGCAGCCTGCCGTCACCCTGGTCGCCGGCGGAGCTCACACCTGCGCGTTGTCGGCCGCCGGAGCGGCATACTGCTGGGGCGACGGCTCGAGTGGGCAGCTCGGCACGGGCTCGACCTCGGGCGCGCTCACACCGCGACGGATCGCCGGTGATCTCGTCTTCAGGGCATTGGCGGCGGGGGAGCGAACGACCTGCGGACTCACGGCGCTGGGCGAGGCGCACTGCTGGGGAAAAAATGAATCCGGCCAAGTCGGCGACGGCACGACGGTCGACCGCCAGCTGCCTTCGCCCGTCGCGGGAGGCGTGAAGTTCTCCAGCCTCGCGGCAGGCTACTATCACACGTGTGGGCTCGCGGCCGCTGGTCCGGCATTCTGCTGGGGCTATGACGCGAGCGGCCAGGTCGGCGACGGGGCAATGGTCGAGTCGCGCGACGCCCCAGCCACGGTTAGCGGTGCGCTCCGATTCGTCAGTCTCAGCGGTGGTTACTGGCACACGTGCGGGCTCACTGACGCCGGTGTGGCGCACTGTTGGGGCAACAACAACTGGGGACAGCTCGGCGATTCGACGCGCGTCGCTCACAGCGCGGCAGCGCCGGTTGCCGGCATGGTCGCCTATACGAAAATCGCCGCGGGCGGCCGTCACACCTGTGGTCTCGGTGCCGCCGGCACCGTCTACTGCTGGGGATGGAACGGCTTCGGCCAACTGGGCGACGGAACGACGGCGACGCGCCTGATCGCCGGTCCCGTGACGTCGCCGAGTGGTTTAGTGTTTACGAATGTCGTGAGCGGATGGTATCACAGCTGCGCGCAGATCGCGGACGGTACGGCTTACTGCTGGGGCTTCAACGCGCACGGACAGTTGGGCGATGGAACGACGACGGACCGAACGAAGCCGGTCGCGGTCGCCGGCGGCATTCGCTTCACGACCCTCGCGCTCGGCGTCGATCACACATGTGGAATGTCGACGGCCGGAATCGTGTTTTGCTGGGGTAGCAACGCGGCCGGCCAGTTGGGCGACGGAAGCACCCGCGATGCCTCGGCGCCGGCGGCCGTCCAGCTCGAGCGGTAACCGCTGCACCGCGGCGTCGGGGGACTTGCATGCGGTGAGGCTTTCGCGCAAATAATGTTCGTCGCGAGCATCGTCCACCCGTGTATTCTCCCCCGAGCGACCGAACCATAGCCCAGGGTTTGCGTACGACACCGTCCTGGACGGGCTTTCAAGAGCTCGTCGAGCAGCTGATCGACGGCGTGACGGTCCAGGACCTCACCGGTAAACTGGTCTACGCAAACGCGCTTGGTGCGCGTGTCAGCGGCTACGACTCGCCGGAGGCTCTGCTTGCGGCACCGGTCGGCGACTATGTCCGCGCGTTCGAGGTGATGGACGTGTCCGGCGCACCCATGAACCTCGAGGACCTGCCGGGCCGCCGTGCGATCCAGACAGGGCAGGCGCAGGGTATCCTTCGCGTTCGAGAACGTGCCACCGGGCATGAGCGGTGGACGGACGTGCGCTCGTTCCTGATCCGCGATTCCGCGGGACGCCCCGAATTTGTCGCGAATGTCATTCGCGACGTCACCGCGTCCATGGAAACACTTCGGGCCGTTGAGGCGAGCAGTAAGCTCGAGAGCGAAGGCCGAGAACGCGCGGAGGTCTTGTCCCGCGCCGCGGTGCTGCTATATGCGGCGGCCACCGAACACGCAAAATGGCTCGCTCGTCTGCAGCAGTTGACGGTCGGCCTCTCCCGATCGGTGACGGTCTCCGACGTAATGGATACCGTAACCAATCTTGCGCGTGCGTTGTTCGAGGCGGATGCCGCCGGGGTATGGGTTCTCACGAGAGACCGCGCGTACCTCGAGCTCGGCGGTTCATTCGGACCGTGGCCGCAGGTGACGAGACCTGTGCAGCGGCTGCCGGTCGACGCCGATTACCCGGTGAACCACGTCCTGGGAACGGGGGAGCCGTTGCTCCTCGACGGCATCGAATCGATCGTCGAGCGATTCCCCGCCATGAGAAAGGTCGCTCAAACGAGCCCCATTGCTGCCGTCGCAAATGCGCCGATCAAAGTCGGCGGAGAGATCATCGGCGTTTTGGCCTTTCGCTACAACACGGGACAGACTTTCAGCGACGACTACGTCACGGCATTGAGAACATTCTCAAAGGAGCTTGGCCAGGCCCTCGAGCGGACGCGCGTTCATTCCGAGCTCGAGGAGGCCAAGAAAGCGGCGGAGGATGCGCGGCGCGTTGCCGAGGCCGCGAACGGGGCCAAATCGTCGTTTCTCGCCACGATGAGCCACGAGCTTCGCACGCCGATCAATGCCATTCTCGGATTCGCCGAGCTCCTCGAGCTCGACCTCTCGAATGGCCAGGCCGTCGGCGCTGACTATGTCGCGCGAATTCGAAGCAATACCGCGCATCTGCTCGATATCATCAACGACATTCTCGACTGGTCCAAGGTCGAGGCGGGACACCTGACGGTCGACACCGCGGAATCACTGGCGTACGACGTCATCCAGGACGCCTTGAGCGTCGTGCGACACCAGGCAACCGCGCGCAATCTCGAGCTGACGTCGGAGTGCCATCAGGATGCCACGTACGTCGGCGATCCGTTGCGTGTACGACAGATCCTTTTGAATCTCCTATCGAACGCCATCAAGTTTACCCCGCCCGGCGGGCGGATCTCGCTTTCCTGTCGGATGGCTGATGGGGTAACGTCCTTCTCGGTGCGTGACAGCGGAATCGGCGTCGAGGACACGCAGTTGGAGTCGATCTTCGAGCCCTTTGTTCAGGCGGCTGCCGTCTACACCCGCCGCGCCGGCGGAACCGGTCTCGGACTTTCGATCAGCCGTCGGCTGGCTCAACTGATGGCCGGTTCTCTCGTTGTCGAAAGCGTTCCTGGTCGCGGGTCGACATTTACGCTGACGCTTCCCGCCACCGAGCAATGATCCGAGCGCACAGACGGCGCGTCTCGGCGGCTCGGTCAGCGAGCTCAGTAGCATCGCGCTGTGACCGATGTGTATTCTTGGTTACCCAACATTCTCCGGATGACTCATTCGCACCCCGCTCGACCGACTAATCTGTTCGCGGGCTTGCCTTTGCCGGTGGGCCCAACAGCGGCCGGCATGTGTGGACACGACGTTCATTTCTATCGAAGCGAAGACCACCTCGTTCGCTCCGTCGTCGATTTTCTGGCTGAAGGGCTGAAACGTGCTCAGCCGGCCGTGGTGATCGCGACGCCGTCGCATCGGCGAGCGTTCGCTGCCGGATTGCGTGAGAAGGGTCTCGACACGGACGAGGTCCTGAGCGGTCGTGAAGCTATTTGGCTCGACGCCCGTGAGACCCTCGACGCGTTCATGGAGGGTCGCGAGCCGAACCCCGATCTGTTCATGGCGACGGTTGGGCGCGTGTTCGAACGCGCGCTCAAGAAGCGCTATTACCTCGTCGTGCGTGGCTACGGTGAGATGGTCGACCTCTTGTGGCAAGACGGGAATACGGAGGGGGCGATCCAGCTCGAGGTACTTTGGAACGCGCTTGCCGCCAAGTACTCGTTTGCGCTGCTCTGCGGCTATGCTGTCGACAACGTTCTGAAACACGCGGGCCGTGAGGGTATCCGCCGCATCTGCGATCACCACGTCAGACTGCTGCCCCCGGAGGGGCGGCCGGAGGTCAGCTAGCCGTCGCTGCATCCGCCACGACGCGGAGGCGCGGTTCCTGACATAGCGGGTAGGCGCCGTTGGCGCAGCGTACTCAGCTTACCCGAACACGTGGCCTCGTTGCTCCCTCATGCAGGGCTACTTCGATCCATTGATCGTTTGTCTGTCCGTTCTCGCGTCCATCGTGGCGGTGTATGTCGCGCTGGATCTGACGGGTCGCGTTGCCGCGTCGGGCGGCACAGTCCGCTCAGCGTGGATTCTTGCCGGAGCGTTCGTGACCGGCGTCGGCATGTGGACGATGCATTTCACTGGAATGCTCGCGCTGCGCCTTCCGGTGACCGTGACGTACACAGTGCGCGGTGTGCTGCTGTCGCTTGCCATCGCCGTGGCCGCCTCGATCGTTTCGCTTCTCGTTGCCGCGACGCGCGGGGCGATGAGCCTCTCCGTTCTGCTCGCGGGCTCTCTCCTTGGCATCGGCATGGGGGCGATGCACGTGGTGGCGATGAGCGCCATGCGCATGGCGGCCATGCCGGTGTTCGACAACCGCATGATTCTGCTCTCGATGGTCATCGCGGTCGTCGCGAGCATCGCGCTCGTTTCGTTTGCCTCACGGCTGCGTTCCGATGAAGGGTCGGGGCATTGGAGAAGCCGGTTGCCGACGTCGGTCGTCATCGGCGGCTTGATTGCCGTCATGCACTATACGGCCATGGCCGGCACTGCCTTTCGGCCAGCGCCGCCGGCGGCAGCTTCGGCCTCGCCGCAGCTGCTCGCGACGCACGGCCTTGCTTACACCGCGGTTGCGAGCTGTGCATTGATGGTCTTGCTCGCGCTCGTCGGTGCGGCGTTCGATCGGGCGCTCCAGCGACGCGCGTTCGTCGCCACCGAGCACGCTCGGCTACGCGCGGAAGCCGAGCTGGCGCGCGACGAGGCGCAGGCCGCCAACCGGGCGAAGAGCGACTTCCTCGCGGCGATGAGCCACGAGCTGCGCACGCCCCTCAACGCGATCGCGGGCTATACGGACATTCTCCAGCTCGGCGTGCATGGCCCGCTCACGAATCAGCAGCAGGACGATCTCGCGCGCATTCAACGGTCGCAGAAGCACCTGCTTGGACTCATCAACGATGTGCTGAACTTCGCCCGGCTCGAGGCCGGAAAGGTCCGCATCGTTCCGCGGTCCGTCCGCATAAGCGTGTTACTCGCGACCGTAGAAGCGATGATCAAGCCGCAGGTCGAGGCGCGCGGCATCAGCTTCGTGTGTCGCGAGGCAGAAGCCAACCTCAGCGTCTACTGCGACCCGGAGAAAGCCGAGCAGGTTCTGCTGAATTTGTTGTCGAACGCCGTGAAGTTCACTCCACCGTCCGGGACGATCGAAGTGCGTTCCTGCGGCGACGGCGGTGCCGTACGCATCTCGGTCCGCGACTCCGGCGTCGGAATTCCGGAGGATAAGCTCGAGGCCATCTTCGAGCCGTTTGTGCAGGTCGAGCGGAGCCTCACATCGCCGGCCGAGGGTGCGGGTCTCGGGCTGGCGATCAGCCGGGATCTCGCGCGGGCGATGGGCGGCGACCTTCAGGTTCAGAGCAGCGTCGGCGCGGGATCGGTGTTCACCTTCGAGCTACCGCGGGCCGCGGAACATTAGGCCGCGCGCCCTGGAAACGAGGCGCGCGGCCGTCATATGCCCATTTGCTAAAGCGACGTCAGGCCAGCGGTTGATCGCGGTTGACCGGCGGCGCGCCGGGCAGGAGCACTTCACGCAGCCGCTCGAGTGGCGCCACGTAGTACGGGTTCTCGCGAACCTTGCGGCCGTGCACGATGTACGGATGAGTCGTGAGGATCTCCATCATCATCCGTCCGCTGATCTCGTTGATGTCGTAGACGCAGAGCAGGGTGCATTCGTACGTCGGGACCAAGAAGTTCACGCGGGACTCGTACTCCATCAGATCTTCCGTGCCCGCGGCGCCGTTGAGCGCCCAATCCATCACACCGGACGTGCGCACGCGGTGTCCTTTTCGATGCGCGTCCTCGAGCGCCGCGTGTAGGAGCTCGTACATGCGCGTGGCGCCAAAGCGCCCACCCTTCATGTACGTCTCTTCCGCTGTGAGCACCTGGAGCTTGCCCTGTTCGATCGCCTCGGGAACATCGATGCCGTGCGCTTGCAGGCGGCGGCAATGGTCGCCGTGCCGATGCGCGTCCACGATCGTGATGACTTCCTCGTCGAGATCGAGACCTTCCCGATAATACGGCGCGAGGACATCGTACTCTTCGTTGCGGGAGTCGAAGAAAGCACAGATGTGGCCGGGCTCATCGAGCTGGCGACCGCACAAGGTGACAGTCCGTGGGGCGGACATCGGGGAACCTCCAGTTTTTCATGGTACTCAATGCAAAAAAAATACCCCGATGGTTCCTCCATCTGCACGACAATCGGCGGCGAGTCACACATCGAATGTCTGCCCCGGTGAGAAGCGGGACAGCGATTCGTTCAGATCGAGCGCAAGAGTCCTGAAGCGGTCGGCGACATCGATCGTGATCGCCACACGGGAAAAGAGAATCATGGCGATCAATTCGCCATTCGGCAGCGTGCCCCCGAAGCCGACGACGGAACGCACCGCGTACCGCTCGACGAAGTCTTGCGCGGGTATGTACGGACTGCCCTGCGCCTCGGCGACGTGAAAAACGCCGTAGCTCTTTCCCGCCAGCTCACGAATGAGCCCCGGCGACGGCTGAATCACCTGCGTGAGATCGAGTCCCAGCTCGCGAATGAGCTGTGCGACCATCGGGGCGCGCTCGACGATGTGCCGGCTCGGCAGCGGAATCGCCTGGTGATTGCGTGACGTGCGACGATCGTTCCATTCGGGCTCGACGCCCAGGCTCGCGAGCAGCACCAGACACTTGAGGTCGGGCTCCGGTGGCGAGAAGGCCATGGCGCCATAGGCGCGTTTCGCGACGCGTTGGACGTCGGGTGGAAGGTTCCCGTAGGCGTGCGTTTTGTAACAGCGAACGAGCACGCACGCGGAATCGCCGGTTTCGTCGCGCAACTCGTGGCGCAAGTACGAGCAGCCGGCACGCGCCGCGCTTTCAATGCTCGCTGCCGTCGCCATCGTGGCCGCGAAATCTCTCGCGCATGCCTCGGCCGCCGCGAGATCGAACTTTGTGAGATCGCAGGTCAATCAGCCGCTCCCTGTCGTTCGTTGGTCCCCAGGCCAGGTTCCAGGCCAGTTGCGGGCCATGTGCGATGAGCGTGCAAGTTGCATTGGACATTGCTCACACGACAAGCGAGGGGTTTGGTCATGGCACATGTCGCCGCCGACATCTCGTCGGACGGCGGGGAAGCGCATCGCGCTTCTTCTCGTCTTGCAGACAGGCTATTTCCGGCCGGTGGTGAGCTCGGCCGGCTGATTCGCGATAAAGACTGGGCGTCGACGCCGCTCGGACCGCTGACCGAGTGGCCCCAGAGCCTGCGCACGGCGGTGAGCGTCGTCCTTTACTCGGACTTCCCGATGATCGTGCTCTGGGGACCCGAGTTGATACAGATCTACAACGATCGGTACCGCGTTCTCATGGGCGCGAAGCACCCCAGCGGTTTAGGACAGCGGAACCGCGACTGCTGGCCGGAGGCCTGGCATATCAACCAAGGCATCTATCCGCGCGTTCTCGCGGGCGAAACCATCGCGTTCAAAGAGACCAAATACCCCCTCGCGCCGCATGGCGTGATCGAAGACTTCTATCTGACGCTGTCGTACAGCCCGATCCGTGAGGAGACAGGAAAGGTCGGCGGGGTCATCGTCACCGTCTTCGACGTCACCTCCGAGGTTCGGGCCCGCCGCGAGCGCGACGAGGCGCTCGCGCAAGCGCGAGCTGAACGCGGGCGCCTGTACGACGTTTTCATGCAGGCTCCGGCGATCATCGCCGTCGTCGAGGGTCCGGATCACGTGTTCACCGTCGCGAACGAGCGCTATCGCGAGCTCGTCGGCCATCGCGACATTCTCGGCAAGCCGCTGGCGGACGCGCTGCCGGAAATCCGCGGTCAGGGATTTGTCGACCTGCTCGACTCCGTCCGACGCGAGGGTAAGGCGGTCACCGCGCACGACGCCCTCGTGCAGCTCGACCGGCGCGGCACGGGCGCGCTCGACGAAGTCTACGTCGACTTCATCTATCAACCGCTGAAAGGCTCGGACGGCGAAGTCTTCGGCATCGTGGTGCACGCCGTCGAGACGACGGAGCAGGTGCGCGCGCGGCAGCAGCTCGAGTCGCTCGCGGCAGAACGACGCGCGATCCTGAGCCGGATCGCCGATGTCGTGATCTCGCTCGATGCCGACGCGCGGATCTCCTTCATGAATGACGCTGCCCGGAACGTCTATCCGGGTCTGGAGCCAGGCCGAACGTTCCCCGAGCAACTCACCGGTCTTCGCATCTTGCGGGTCGACGGAACGGAGATGGCGAACGACGAGCTTCCGACATCGCGCGCGCTGCGCGGCCAGCGTGTGGCCGACGAAGAGTGGATCGTGTGCCAGCCGGGCGGCGCCGAGGTCCGGGTGCAGGGGAGCGCGGTTCCCGTGCACGGCGAATCGGGCGAGCTGCAGGGCGCGGTGCTCACGGTGCGCGACGTGACGGAGCAGCGCCGCCTTCAGCGGCGCGTCGAGATCGAGCGCAATCGTCTCGTCGAGGTATTTCAACAGGCGCCGGCGGCCATCGCGATCACGCAGGGACCCGAGCACGTGTTCCTGACGGCAAACCCGGTCTTTCGACAGCTGGTGAGCGGCCAACGCACGATTGACGGACTGACCGTCCGCCAGGCATTTCCGGAGCTCGACGGCCAGGGCTTTTACGAGATGCTCGACGGCGTCTACGCGAGCGGGCAGGCATTCATCGGCGAGGAATTGCTCGCGCGCTATGATCGCAATGGCGACGGAAGGCCCGAGGACGCCTATTTGAATTTCGTGTATCAACCGCTGGCCAACGAAGCCGGCTCCGTGGGCGGGATCATGATCCATGCTGTCGAGGTTACGGATCAGGTGCTGGCGCGCCGCGACATGGAGCGCCGCGCCGCGCAGTTGGTCCAGGTGACTCGCGACCTGGAGCAAACCAATCGCGAGCTCGATCAGTTCGCGTACGTCGCATCCCACGATCTCAAGGCCCCTCTGCGGGGCATCTCGAACTTGACGTCCTGGATCGCCGAAGATCTTGGCGACCGTCTCACCGACGAGTCGCGGGAGCACATGCGTCTGCTCCAGGGGCGCGTGCATCGCATGGAGGCCCTGATCGACGGGATTCTTGCCTACTCGCGCGCGGCGCGCGTGCGAACGACGCCCGAACCCGTCGACACCGGAGCGCTGGTGCGGGAAGTCATCGAGCTCGTGGCGCCGAGCGGCGACACGGTCATCGACGTCGATGCCGACATGCCGATCGTCGACGCCGAGCGCGTATCGCTTCAACAAGTTTTCCTCAACCTCATCACCAACGCGGTCAAGTATACTCGCGTGGCGCGGCCGGACGTGCGCGTCCGTGTCGGATGGCGCGCCGGCCGGGAAGCCTATGAGTTTTTTGTGAAAGACAACGGCCCAGGAATCGCGCCCGAGTACCACGAGCGCGTCTGGGGCATCTTCCAAACACTGCAGGCGCGCGACAAGGTCGAAGGCACCGGCATCGGCCTGTCCGTCGTCAAGCGCATCGTCGAGAGCCGCGGTGGCTCCGTTTCCATCGACTCCGCGCCCGGCGCCGGCGCGACCTTCCGTTTCACCTGGCCGCGCTACACCAGACCCTTCGAAACCGGATCACCGTGACTGATCGAATGCTGAACATCCTCCTCGTCGAAGACGACGAGGTCGACGTGATGAACGTGCAACGCGCCTTTCAGAAAAATCATATCGCCAACCCGTTGTTCGTGGCGGGCGACGGCGTCGAGGCGCTGGAGCGGCTACGCAGCGGCGAGATTCCGCGCGAGCGGCGCATCGTGCTGCTCGATCTCAACATGCCGCGCATGAACGGCATCGAGTTCCTGCGCGAGCTGCGCCGTGATCCCGAGCTCGGGTCCACGACCGTCGTCGTGTTGACCACCTCGAACGACGATCGCGACAAGATCGATGCGTATCACCTGAACGTGGCCGGCTACCTCCTCAAGCCGGTCACGTTTTCGAACTTCTGTGAAGTCATGGCCACGTTGAACAAGTACTGGACGCTCGTCGAGCTGCCATGACCGAGCAAGAACCGTGGCGCGTCCTCGTCGTCGACGATGACCAGGTCGATCGCGAGTCGGTTCGGCGCGCTCTGCGGCGCGCCGGCGTCACCGTGGATGTCGTCGAGGCGGCGACCGGACGCGAGGCGCTCGAGCTTGTCGAGCGCCAGCGCATCGACTGCGTCTTTCTCGACTACAACATGCCCGGATCCGACGGCCTCGAGCTGTTGCGGGCGATTCGGCGGATCGCGCACGTGCCTGTGGTCTCGCTCACCGGCCATGGCGACGAGCGCGTGGCCGTCGAGCTGATGAAAGCGGGAGCCGCCGACTACGTCGCCAAGGCCGCGGCAACCCCCGAGCGGCTTGCCACGAGTCTGCGGTATGCCATCGAGCTCGCGCGAGCACAGGCGCAGGCGCGGGATGCCGAAAACGAGCTTCGTGCGAGCGCCAAACGCGCACGCTTCCTGGCTGACGTCACCGCGCAACTCGCGGCCGTCGTCACGCGCCGCGAGGTCGCCGAGCTGTTCGTGTCGCAAGCACGCGAAGGCCTCTCCGCCTCGACGGCGTGGCTCGGACTCGTGTCGGACGACGGGTGTGAGCTCAAAGCCGTCGCGCACGTCGGGTTCGATGTCGAGAAGATCGGCCGCTTCAGCCGGCTCGACCTCGCGTCGGAGATCCCGGTCAGCGAAATCCTACGCGAAGGTGAACCGCGGTGGTTCGGGTCCAAGGCCGAGCTCTTCGCCTTGTATCCGGAGCTTCAGGCCACGATGCAGGACCTCGATCAGGAAGCTCTCATCCTCGTGCCGGTGCGCAGCGGCACGCGCCTGTACGGCATCATGACGCTCGGCTTCCGCGAGCCGCGTGAGCTCACCGCCGATGAAATAGATCTCACTGCCGCCCTCGCCCAGCAGTGCGCCCAGGCACTGGAGCGCGCGCGCCTCTACGACGCCGAACGTCTTGCGCGTGCCGAAGCCGAGACGGCGCGCCGCGACGCCGAAGAAGCGAATCGCGCGAAGAGCGAATTTCTCGCGCGGATGAGCCACGATCTGCGGACGCCGCTGAACGCGATCGCGGGCTACGCGCAATTGATCCAGGAGGGCGTTTACGGCGAGCCGACCCGCGGACAGATCCAGTCGCTCGCGAGAATCCGCCGCGCGCAGGAGCATTTGCTCACGCTCATCAACGACGTGTTGAGCTTCGCGAAGTTGGAGGCCGGACAGGTTTCGCTGTCCATCGCCGAGGTGGCGGTCCCATCGGCGCTCGATGCGCTCGGCGCGCTGATCGAGCCGCAGACGAGAGCAAAGAACCTGACGCTCGACGTTCGGCCCGCGCCGGCAGGGTTGACGGTCCGTGCCGACCGCGAGCGCATGACACAGATTCTTTTGAATCTTCTCACGAACGCGGTGAAGTTCACGGAACCGGGCGGGACGATCGTCCTGTCGGCCGAGGGCACGCCGGGGGAAGTGTCGTTCAGCGTGACGGACACGGGACGAGGGATTCCCCCCGAGCAGCTCGAGACCATCTTCAGGCCCTTCGTGCAAGGCAGCCAGGCCCCGGAGGAGCAGCGGCAGGGTGTCGGTCTTGGCCTCGCGATCGGAAGCGAGCTCGCGCGCATGATGCAGGGTCAGCTACATGCGCAGAGTGTCGTCGGCCAGGGTTCCACATTCACGCTCACGCTTCCGGCGGCGATCGCCGCGGACGTCGCGGTGTAACCGGCGCCGTCGACCGGCCGAGGTCGGCTACCGAGCGGTGAACACTCCCGTTCCCGGTCCCGTGCCGGTTGGCGCATTGCCGGAACCGCCGCGCATGAAGAGCGTACCGGCGGCCGCCAGGCAGCCGACGATCACCACACCCGCGATCGTGCTCTTTCGGCGATCGACGGTTCGCAGTTGTACGCCGGTCACGTATTTCGTCGGAACGGCAACGGCGCCCGCGCCGGTCCATCGCTGGCGCGCCCCATCGACGATCTGCACCGACGAGGCGGCGATCAGCATCGCGCCGTCGGCCGCAACGGACGACAGCTTGCCGTCGACGGCGACCACGCGCGGACCGAAATACTGGGCCAGATCGGTTGTCCCTTCCGGTGTGAGCTGCAGACGCACCTCCGAGCCGGCCGCGGGCGTGGCGACCGTCGCGGGCACGTACTCGTAACAGGCCGCGGCATGCGCCAGGCCGAGGCTGCCGGTGACGGCGAGCAGTCTTCGTAACCTCGTATTCACGAATCTCTCAACCGAGCGGTTTGATGTCGATCGTGAATGCCGGCGTCGGCCGTCGTGCCAGAGACTATAGGTCGGCCAAGCGGCCTCCGCCAGGAATGGCACGGTTGCGACCGCCGTCACACTGGAGGGATAACACACCCGCGGTGTGAGGACGGTCACTCAATGACCCGCGCGTAAATCGCGACCGTTCATGACGTTGGATCGTCATTAGATCGTCGTTCGATACAAAACGTTCTAGTTCGTCAAGTTTCTCACGGTCTCTCGGATTGGGAGACGAAACTTCTGACATGCTTTCGTCACATTCTGACGTGAGTGGCTCAGAGGCTGCCTGCCTCCCCTTCGACTTGTTTTTCATGACACCAGATCCAATGCGCTCCTGGAACCTTCGGCGACGATCGGGCTTCTCTCTGCTCGAGCTCGCTGTCGTGCTCATGATCGCGGGCGTCGTCGGCGGGTTGTCGGTCGGCCGCCTCCGGGGGGTCATCACCGAACATCAGGTCGCTCGCGCTGCCACCGCGCTTCAGAACGATCTGGAGGGCGCGTTCGCCATCGCCGGCCGCAACCGCCGTCCCGTGCGGATCACCTGGGACGCGACAAAGATGCAGATGCTGGTCACCGATCGTTTGGGAACAACGGTTTATCGGCGCACCGGCCTGGGGCGCGGTGCGTACGGCCTCAGTGCGTCGGGCGTGACGGTGTCGCCGTCGAAGATCGAGATCTACCCGAACGGGCTCGCCACCGACGAGCTCCTCGTCACGTTGTCGTCGAACCAAACCACAAAGCGCGTCAAAATGACGCGTGCCGGCCTTGTCCAAATCCAATGATGCAATCCCGCAAAGGATTCTCGTTGATCGAAGTCGTGGTCGCGATGACCATGCTGTCGATCGTGCTGATGATGATGACACAGATGGTCACGGCGATCACGCTGCGCGGCCGATCGAATGGCGTCGTCGCCCAGCGCAACGCCGCCCTGCAGCTCGAGGCGAACAAGCTCGGCGCATTGCCGTTTGCGCGTCTCGCGACATGGCCGACGACGGACTACGTCAAGACGCGCAACGGGTTCACATACACGCGCAAGCTGACGATCACGGCGCAGTCCCCGACGCGCTACACGATCAAGGTCGTCGTCGTCCCGTCGCTCGACGCAACGAAGAAGGATTCGGTCACCTTCGACCGGTCGCTCGTGCCGACGTCCTCTCCCCTGTGCACGGGTTGCTGATGCCAAGACGCAATCGAGCGGGTTTTACACTTGTCGAAATGCTGATCGCCATCCTCGTCCTGGGGATCATCGGCGTGGCGGCGACGAAAATGCTCATGGCGCAGACGCGCTTCTACGACAGAGAGACGAATCAGCGAACGGCGCGGAGCATCGCACGCAGCGGGACGACCGTCCTGCTGTCCGACCTGCGCATGGTTCAGGATTCGGGCGGCGTCGACTCGGTGACCGCGGACGGCAAGTTGATCCGCATCCTGGTGCCGTACCGTTTCGGGCTCGTCTGCGCGACCAGCGGCAACGTCACGACGGCGAGCATGCTGCCGATCGATTCGGGAACGACCGCCTATTCGGTCTATCGCGGCTTCGCGTGGCGACAGCCGACCGGCCGCTACAAGTATGTCTCGCCCGACAATCCGTTGACGTCGGACATTCCGGTGACGTCGACCAATCCGGCGAGCTGCACGGGCAGCGCAGCCGGCCAGGCGCAAATTCGCACGGTGACCGCGAATGGCCGCCCGGGCGAGATTCTCAACTTCAACTCGCCGACGCCGTCGGGCGCGACCGTGGGCGCGCCGGTGTTCTTCTGGCAGCGCATCACGTACTCCTTCCGCACGTCGACCGTGTATCCCAACCGCCTCGGCTTGTGGCGCAACGTCGAAGGCGGGCGCAACGAGGAGCTGATGGCGCCCTTCGATACGTCGTCGCGTTTCAAGTTCTATAAATCGGGCGACGAGGAAGCGACCGTCGCGCCGCCGTTGATCGGCGAGATTCGCGGATTGGATCTCGTGCTCACCGCGCTGAGCCCGCGCGGGACATCGAACAACCCGAGGGAGTCGCAGGCGCGGCTCGTTACCTCCGTCTTCTTCAAGAACGTTCGCGCGTTCTGAGCGTCGAGAGCCTATGTCGATTCATCTGTCGAACCGAAAGGGCTTCGCCATGCCAATGGCGTTGCTGATCATCGTCGTGTTGACCGCCGCCCTCGCGGTCGCGTCGTCGGCCACCGGCGCCGAGTACGGCACGAACGCGGCCGCGCGGAGTCAGACGCGCGCCTACACCCTGGCGCAGAGCGGCCTGGAGCAGTTTCTCGCGCTGCGCAACAAGTCGGGGTGGTGCACGCCCCCCGGCTGCACCGATCCCGTCGTCGCCGACTCCGAGTGGAAACGCGTGTCGTTCACCGGTGGGTACGCCGACGTCGTGGCGGTGAAGGTTCGTCCGATGCTCGATAGCGCGACTCCGGCGCTCTACTTCATTCGGTCGCGCGGCGTGGATACGTCGGTGAAGCTCAGCGGCGCTGGTCTCTCGCAGCCCGCCGAGCGCACGGTCGGAATTTACGCGACCTGGACGACCGCGACGATTCAGGTCAAGGCGGCGTGGCTCAGCCTGTCGGGGCTCGACAAAAACGGCACCGGCGTGATCAGCGGCGTCGATCAATGTGGGGCGAAAGCCGACGTCGCCGGCGTGATGGTGCCCAAGGGGGACCTGCACATCCAGGGCGGCTCGTTTCACCCGGACGGCACGCCGCCGGTGGACACGTCGAAGAACTTCTCAAATCTCAAATCGACGGTGAACATCGACTGGGCCGCGATCCAACAGAATGCCATCACGCCGGACATCGAGATCCCGGGCCAGGCGTTTCCGTCGTCGAGCGCCTTCGACAACGATCCGAACTACTGGCCGGTCATTCGAATTCACTCGAACAACTATTCGCTGCCCAATCGCGGCCGCGGGACCATCATCGCCGACGGCGACTTCACGATCAGCGGCAGCAACATGTGGGACGGGATCGTGCTCGTCGGCGGCCAGCTCACGTCGAACGGAAACAACACGACGGCCGGAGCCACGCTGAGCGGCCTCAATTTTCTTACCGGCGGCACGCCTTCGACGAGCAGCGTCGACGACGCGACGGCGAACGGCCAAAAGACCTACGTCTACAACTCGTGCAACGTGGAGAAGGCGACGGCGGCCTTGCGCCGCTATGCCGCGATGCCGAACACCTGGGGCGACAATATCGCATCGTGGTAGCCGATGAGATCGACGGACGCAGTCATTGCGGGATTGGGTGACATGCGCGATCATTCAGCCATGACGATCACGATCTCGATCTCGCGCCGCTGGTGGTGGCCCTCGTCCTGAGCGGCCTCCCTCGTTCGTGCGTTCGTGATCCACTGAAGGGCGGGCCGCTCCGGCAGGAGCGACCCGCCCTTCGTTTGGCCGAGCAATGCTTCCTGCTCGCCTCCGGAAAAGCGGCGTCCTCGCCGGAGCGTCCGCAACCACCCCATTCCGGAGCCACACCGATGTCGATTACAGTTGTCACAACAGACTCACCTGCGTCCGCGACGCAGGGTGGAGAATCAAGCACGGCGTCACTTTCCCGAGAGACGGTTCTCACTGGAGACCGGCCAACGGGTCCGCTCCATCTGGGCCACTTCGCGGGATCGCTGCGATCGCGACTCGCGCTGCAAGACACCGCCGACCAGACGGTGCTGATCGCCGATCTCCAGGCGCTGACCGACAAGTCCGGCCACGCTGCGGACGTACGGTCGAATGTGCTCGAGGTTGCGCTCGACTATCTCGCGGTGGGCATCGATCCGGCGCGTACGACGATCGCGCTACAGTCGGCCATTCCTGAGTTGGCCGAGTTGACGGTGCTATACCTGAACCTCGTGACCGTAGCGCGGCTCGAGCGCAATCCCACGGTGCGCGCCGAGATTGCATTGCGCGGCTTCGAACGGGACATTCCCGCCGGATTTCTCGCCTATCCCGTGAGCCAGGCCGCCGACATCACAGCGTTCCGCGCGACGGTCGTTCCCGTCGGTGAAGATCAAGTGCCGATGATCGAGCAGACCAACGAGATCGTTCGTCGGGTGGCACACGTCGCGCAGCGTGCGGTTCTTCGCGAGTGTCGCGCGCTGCTTTCGACGACGCCGCGGTTACCGGGGATCGACGGTCGCAAAGCAAGCAAGTCGCTCGGCAACGCGATTCCACTGGCGGCGTCCGACGACGAGATCCGATCGAAGGTGAATGCGATGTACACCGACCCAAGTCACGTTCGTGCGAGCGATCGCGGACGCGTCGAAGGGAATGTCGTCTTCGCGTATTTGAACGCGTTCGACGCGGACCACGAAGTCGTCGCCGAGCTCGAGGCCCACTATCGTCGTGGTGGACTGGGCGATGTGACGCTCAAGCGACGGCTCGTCGACGTGCTGCGCGCGGTGATCGCGCCCATTCGCGAACGGCGAGCCGTGCTCGCGCGCGATACTGACGCGGTGCTGGACATGATTCGAGACGGCAGCGCCGTCGCGCGCTTTACCGCGAGCGATGTATTGCGCGACGTCCGGGATGTGTTCGCCCTCAGTGGAGAACCGCGCGCGCTTCGGAATTCCGAAATCCCCGGATGACGGCGCCTTGGGCTTCGTCGGCCGAACCGGCGTCCATCAGGGATCTGAAAGGTGCCGGATGCTCTTGCAGCACGCACGCAGGCGACAAAAGGGCCCGATCACGTCCCGCGCCGCCGGCCGCGCGCCAGACGACAAAGAAGAGCCATTAGAAATCGGCCTTGCCGACGGGGAGTCCAGGCGACGAATCGTTTGGTCGAATCTCGACTGTCCCATCAGGGTCGCGAGCAAATCGAACGCGCACTTTACCACCTTTCTCAACCGCATATCCTGCTTTCGCGAGTCGGCGCAGATTCAACTTGTACGTTCCGACGTGCACCGTTCGACCGGCGCGCCTGGACTGCCAGTACAGGCAAGGAAGCACGGGACCTCGTTGGCATCCAACAGCATCGGTCTAAGCCGAGACTGGGAAGAGCGCGCAAAAGTGCGAGTCGTCAGAAGATCGTCGTCGGAAGATCGTCGTCGGCAGATGGTTGCGGTGAGCGTCTCAGAGGCCGAGCACCGAGTTCGTCAGTCGGAACTTGGCATCGAAGATGGAGATCATGTTCCACTCGCCCGCCGTCTCTGGCGCCGTCACACCTCGAACGACGTACTGGCTCCCTGCCCGAACGACCGCCATCTCGTAGGTGCCCGCCAACAGCCGCTGCCCGTGCGCACGTGCGTAGGCGAGGCCAGCTTCCGCGCACACCGATGGACGTTGGACCACGGTGATGGAGTCGACCGGCACCAACGGCAGCTGCAGTTGTGCGCGAAAGGAGTCGGTCGCTTTCGATTTCGCGGCGGTGTAGTCCGACACCCAAGCCCGCATCCGTTGCGCGATGGCAGAGCTCGGAGTGGCGCAGCTCCATGTGACGCCTGCCACCGGGTACGATCGGCGGTGCTGAACGACGGCACATCCCGCGCTCATAAGCCCAACGCACGTCGTCACGATGAGGACCTCCAGCGTGCGGCCGGCCACGCAACCAAAAGAGTGCCTCAATCCGGATTATGCCTCAGCTCGCGCCGCCGCGATCGCCGCCTCGTAGTTCGGCTCGGCCATCTGATCGGCGACGTACTCCGCGTGTCGAATTCGCCCGTCCTTGCCGATCACGAACACCGCGCGCTGAAGCAAACGCCACTCGCGAAGCAGCACGCCGTAGTCCCGGCCGAACGCTTCGCTGCGATGGCTCGACAGCGCGTCGTGCGCCACCGATTCCGCCTGTCGCCAACGGGCCTGCGCAAATGGAAGATCCATGCTCACCGTGTAAACGTCGACGTTTGGCGGCAGCTCCGCGGTGCGCAGCTGCTCGAAGCGATGCGCGCCCACATGGCAGACCGGCGTGTCGAGCGAGTTCACCACGTGTAACAGGCGCACGCGGCCGGCGCCCGTCGCCAAGGTGATCTCGCGGGGAACCGCTTCGCCCGGAGCGAGCGCATCGAGCGCGAAGTCGGGCGCCGGGTCTCCGACGCGCAATTGGTCGCCGGATATCGAAAGGCGGATGTCGCCCTCGAACGCTTCACCGGATCGAATGGTTTCCATGCCGAGTCCAGTCCTCATCGCGGAGTGGCGGCGCGACTCGCCGCCGCGCCTGATTCAAATCGTTTAAAGTAAGAATTCGCAAAGTATGCCGGCCGCGTGGGGCGATTCGCGACTTCCGTCACCAGCGCGATGTACGCGCGCTCGAAGCCCGCCGCGGACCGCATGTCGACGGGCTGATTCAGATCGTCGGCGGCGTGATGGTACCGCTTCGATCGAAACTCCAGCACCGCCTTGTGTGCCGGCGTGTCACGATCGAACCCCACCTTGAGCGACAACGCCGGAACGCCGCGCAGGATGAAACTGTACTGATCGCTCCGCACGAAACGATTCTCTTCCGGTTCCGGGTCGGTGATCACGTCGACTCCCGAGACGGCGGCCGCTCGTCGTGCATCGTCGGCCAGGTCGGATTCCTCGAGGCCGTTCACCATCAACTTCGTGAACGGGATGATCGGCAGGAACATGTCCGTATTCAGATTCGCCACGACACGGCCGATGGGGACCGTCGGGTGCGCCGCATAGTAGCGTGAGCCGAGGAGGCCCTTCTCTTCGCCGGTGACGGCGAGGAAGATCACGGACCGTTTGAGCGCCGTGCCACGTGCCTTCAACTGGCGGGCGACGTCCATCAGCAACGCGGTGCCCGACGCATTGTCCATCGCGCCGTTGTAGATGCTGTCACCGTTTTCCACCCGGCCGACGCCGACGTGATCGAGATGCGCGGTGAGCACCACGTATTCGTCTCGCAGCCTCGGGTCGCTGCCCGTGAGCACGCCCGCGACGTTTTGCGAGACGATGTTCGTCTCGGCCATCGCAACCGTCGAGCGAATTCTCACGGGCAGCGGGAAAGTGGGTAGCGGAAGACCGCTATCCGCCTTTGCCGACAGGTGGGCGAAGCGCTCCGGTGCTCCGGCGAACAGTCGCTCCGCGCGCGCCGCGTTCCACTGGACGGCCAACGTGTTACCGCCCTGCGGGTCGATCGCCGCCTCGGCGAGCGCCATTGGCCGCGGAGCGGTCGCCCGGCCGCGTGCCGCGCGCGCGAAGACACTCTCCGCGGAGAATGTGATCATGCCGACCGCGCCGCGCGCCTGAAATGTCTTCCACGCCGCGTTGCGCGCGTGGGAGAGCACCGGGCCGGGTATGCCCTTGGGCGCGCCGGTAAGGAAAGCGACAACCTTTCCTTCGAGATGGAGCTTCGCGATGTCGTCGTGGCCGTATTGAGGAAGATCGAGGCCGTAGCCGGCGAAGACGATCGGTGCATCGACGCGCGGCGCGAGCGAAGCGCGAGCCACCAGGATCGCGTCCTCGCCGAGCATCAGTTTTTCCGCATGACCGTCGCGGATGAGCGCGAACGACGATTTCGACTCGTCGAGCGTACGCGCGACGAAAGCGACGGGTTGGATGTACCCGTTGACTCCGATCGGTTTGAGCCCGGCCGCCTGGAATTGCGCGGCAACATACTCGGCGGCCTGCTTGTGTTCGACGGACCCCGTGTTGCGCCCGCGCATCGAGTCGTCGGCGAGCGCCTTGACGTCCGCCCACCAACGCTCTGCCTGCGCATCCGCCGCGGAAGACGACACGAGCGTCGCGGCGAGGATCGCGCCAATTCGAGGAACGCGTGAAACCAAGGCACTCATCGGGGTTCTCGATGGGTGGATGCCGACCCGATGAAGGTACGATAGACCCTGGATGACCCGTCAGTGTGTCAGCGCGTAGATGATGTAGTTCACACCGAGCTTGTACAGCTCATTGTAGGTGGTCACGGGCGCGAAGCCCGTCGCGGACCACTGCCACGACTCACCGATGTCGTTGTCGACGTTGGCGATCATGATCAGGCGTTTCTTCGGATCATTATTCTGGTAAATGCCCCAGTACGTCGGTTTGTTCACGCCATAGGCCGACGTCGAGTTCACGGTGAGGGCGAGATCGATCTTGAAGAACGAGTCGAAAATGGGTTCGCTGCCCGTGAGCTGGACCCATTGCGCGTTCGGCAATGCGGCATGGACGACGTCCCGCAGATGCGTCCAGTCGTTCCCGCGCCAGCCTTCGCGGAAATCGTCGAAGATCATGAAGCCGCCGCGCATGAAATAGGCGCGAAACCCCGCAAGCTCCTTCTCGTTCGGAAACCACCCGCCGGGCTCCGACATGTAGCTCACCGGATACCTGAAGAGCAGGGGATCGTCGAGCGCGACGACCGCGCTGCCGACGATCGGGCCACTCTCGACAAATGGGTGGATGACCGTGAGGTCGCGCAGAATGCGGATCAGGTCGTACTCCGCTCGCGGATAGTCGTGCGACCAACCGGGTCCCTCCGGGCCCGCCCAGTTCCGATAGCCGCGATACTTGATGCGCGCGAAGGTCACACGGCCGTCGTACGCGGGGTTGCCATGAAAGTCCGGCGGCTGATAGAACTCCTCCGACCCGCCGAGGTACTGGCTCATCTCATTCCGGCGCTGGGCCGTTGCGGTGCTGAGCGCGACGAGCGAGAGAAGTCCCGCCGTCCGTGCGATCATGAGAATTGTCATCGGTACACCCCGCGTCCGGTCGCGGGCGCAAGATCGAAGACGTCAGGCGCCCGATACCAAGTTGCGCGGACGCGAGAACCGGGGGGCACTAAGTCTTCGCAGTGTTCGCGAATCTGCGTGCTAAGAGTTCTTCGCGCGGGTCGTGGTGGGAGCCCAACTACCGCGTATGGCGCGCGGGCTTTCGACGCCGCGCAAATTTGACGGCATGTCCCATTTCGAGCCCGTCATCTTCGCGATCGCCGTCGTCGCCCTGGTCGTCGCTCTCACGGCGCTCGCGCGCAAGCTGCCGGTCCCGACGCCCATTCTCCAGTTGATCGCCGGGATCGCGGTCGGCCTCATGCCCGGCCTGGCGATCCCCGACCTGAGTCCCGACCTCGTTTTCTCGGTTTTCCTGCCGCCGATCCTCTGGTCGGCCGCCATGTTCACCTCGCTGCGCGACTTCGGCCGCAACATCGGACCCATCAGCACGCTCGCGGTGGGCTTGGTCGTCGTGACGACGGCCATTGTGGCCATGGTGGCCCACGCGCTCTTTCCAGGATTGCCGTGGCCCGTCGCCGTCGCGCTTGGGGCGATCGTCTCACCGCCGGACGCCGTCGCGGCAACAGCCATCGTATCGCGGCTGCCGGTCCCCCGCCGCGTCATCACCGTTCTCGAAGGTGAGAGCCTGGTGAACGACGCGTCGGCGCTCGTGCTGTATCGCACCGCGGTCGTCGCGGCCGTGACGGGGACGTTCAGCTGGGGCGAATCCATCGTCCGATTTTTCATCGATGCCGGAATTGGAAGCCTCATCGGCCTGCTCGTCGCCTGGCTGACGATTCGCGCCGCGCACTGGACCAAGGACTCCCTGGCCGAGGCGCTTCTGACGATCGCGACGCCGTACGTCGCCTGGATCACCGCCGAGTCGATCCATGTCTCCGCCGTTCTCGCGTGTGTCGCGGGCGGCGTCTATCTGCAGCAGCACCTGTCGACGGCCGTGGGACCAGGCTCCCGACTACAGATCCGCTATCTCTGGGACCTCCTGGTCTTTCTGCTCAACTCGTTGGTATTCTTGCTGCTCGGCACCCAGGTGAGCGCGTTGCTCGGCGTTGCGCCGCCCGGTTCGCTCGCGCCGATCATCCGAAGCGGCGTGATCATCACCGTCGTCATCATCGTCGTTCGGTTGCTGTGGGTCCCGATCGTCACGCTGATTCCACAACTGCGTTCCGAGGTGCGACGGCGGCGCGACAACAAGCCGCGTTGGCGCGCGCTGTTCCTCGTTTCGTGGACCAGCATGCGCGGCGTGGTATCGCTGGCGACGGCGCTCGCGCTCCCTCGCGTGCTCGCCGACGGGCGCCCGTTCCCGTTTCGAACGGAGGTTGTGCTGGTCGCGATGTGCGCCATCGTGTTGACGCTGCTCGTCCAGGGACTGTCGCTGACCCCGATCGTTCGCGCGTTGCGATTCCCGCCGGAGAAGATCCATCACGAGGAGGAACGGCTCGCGCGCCGCGAAGCCGTCCGGCGCGGCGCGGAGACGCTCGAGGATCTATCGCACGAGGAGTGGGTCGACGCGCGCGATGTCGAAGCCCTGCGCGCCGAGGTGCGCGAGCGCGTCCGGCAGTCGGAGGAACATGGCGGGAGCTATGCCGGCCGTCGCCGCTTGCGCCTCCGCATGATCGACGCCGAGCGACGCATGCTCATTCGCCTGCGGAACGAAGATGCCATCTCTGACGAGGTGCTGCGCTCGCTGGAGCACGAGCTCGACCTCGAGGCCATCCGGGCGGGCGCCGGCGATCAGCGAGCCAATGGATTGCGAGATCTGTAAAAATCTCTTCGAGCGCCCCCTCACGGGGCCAGGCATGAACCGCGGCGCGGCGCGGTCAGCGGAGGTAGTGGCAGCTGTAACCACCGGGATTCTTCTGCAGGTAATCCTGATGATAGCTCTCCGCCGAGTACCACTTGCCCGGTGGCTCGATGGACGTCGTGATCTTGCGCGGCCACTTTCCCGACGCGTCCACGCGCGCGATGACGCGTTCCGCGGCGGCGCGTTGCTCGTCAGACTGCGGGAAGATCGCCGAGCGATACTGCGTGCCGAGATCGTTGCCTTGCCGATTGAGTGTCGTCGGATCGTGAAGGCGGAAAAACCAGTCCTCTAGCAGCGACTCGTAGCTCAGGATGGACGGATCGAACTCGATTCGCACGGCCTCCGCATGGCCGGACTTGCTGTCGTGTGTGTCGTGGTACGTCGGATTCTCGAGCCAGCCGCCTGTGTACCCGACATCGGTATCTGTGACGCCCGGTACGCCGCGGAGGATTTCCTCCACCCCCCAGAAGCAGCCACCGGCGAGAACCGCGATCTCCGTCTTATTCGTGTCATTTGCCATTCATGAAGTGTACGGCCTCCGTAAAGTGGCGGCGGGAGTCCGATGGTCTATTCAACCAACGGCGCATTCGCCCGGAGCAATCCGACGCACGGGCACGTCGAGCGGCAAGGTAATCAGCCGGAACGCGACGCGTGCCGCGTTCGCGTGCCGGCACACCACGGCCGCGTGTTTGTCGTCGCCGCGTTCCCCCGCCGCGATGATACCCTCGAGCGTGCCGAACTTCGCGAGCAATCCCGCGGCGCGTTTTGGACCGATCCCCGGGACGCCGGCGATGTTGTCGCTCGACTCGCCGACCATGGCCTTGAAATCGACGAGGCGCGACGGCGACGACACCGAATATTTCCGACGCACCTCGTCCGCGCTCACATGCTGGAATCCAGCACCCGCGGGCGCCGGTTTGACGATTCGCACGCCCAGGTCGATCAGCGGTATCAGGTCGGAGTCGCTCGAGAGGGCGGCGACATCACCCCATGCGTCGCCGGAGAGGCTGCGCATCGCCACCGTCGCGATGATGTCCTCGGCCTCGTATCCCTTGGCGACTTCAACGCACCAGCCGCGTGCAGCCATCGCGTCGGCGCCGTGCAGGAGCCACGGAGCCGTCTGCACCGTGCGGTGCGCCTTGTACTCGGGATACTCGAGCTTTCGCCACGAGAGACCATCGGTATCGTCGAGCGCGACAACGAGGCGGGTCGCTTTCACTTCGTCGATCGCCCGCTCGATCATGACGATCGAGTTTCGTGTCGCCACATCGGGTGGAAGGTCTCCGCCGAAGGCACATCGGAGGAGCACGTTCGGGCCGTCGACAAGCAGAAGCGTCAAGTCGTGCTCTTTGCCGACAGCCGTTCGATCGGCGCCGGATTGCGCGTCGCCCCCTCGTCGAGTCGCTCCGTACGGCTCAACCGCTCGACGTCGATGGCGACGATGCCCTCGGGACCGTTGGCGAAGATGCTGGCGAATTTCACATCCCACCGCACTTCGTCCCAGACGTAGGACGAGCGTGCGGTCACGCGTGTCGAGTAGGTCTGCTCCAAGGCGGAGATGAAGACCAGAAACTCCGCCTGGGACGCCGCGAGCTTCTCGGGTGTTACGCCGGCGAGCGGGCTGTCCGCCGTGATGGGATGCACGACGGTCCAGTGGAGCGTGAAGTATTCGACCGAATCGCGCTCGAGCTGCAGCTCGTGGAAGTTGCGCTCGCGCGTGCCATCGAAGTCCTCATACCAGATGAGATTCACTCGCGCCCGCACGTCGCTCAGCTCGCCGGGCTGCAGGTTGACGATCCGGAACATGAGGCCGCGTCCACCCTCGTATGGTGCGACGATCGCGGATTCACTGAATCCTAATCGCATTCGCGGACGCGTCAGTCGCGCGATCAGCACGCCGAACGCGAGCACGAGCGCGATCGGCCCGGCGAACGATTCGAGGTTCACCAACCAGTTGGCCGTGGGCCCGACGGCATGCATCGAGCCGGTGCCGGTGGTCGTGAAGACGCCGACGCTGAACGTGAACGCTTGAAGGAAGGGGTCGCGAAGGCCCATCTGGTCCGCGCCCGCGAGCGCGCCCGGGCCAAGCGCCACATAGCCGATCGCGAACACGCCGTTGATGAGGAGAAGGATTCCCGCCAGCCAGGCGCTGAACACCGGCCAGCTGACCTCGAGGGCCTTGAGATAGAAGCGCGCCGTGCGCTGTGCGCCGAGGCCGTATTTCTTGCTGTTCGGCGTACCGTCGCGGTTGAGGAAGCGGCCACGAACCGCATTGGCGACGACTCGCCCGAATCCAAGGTCGGCGTCCGGCTCTGACTGTGAACGTGTTTTTGGCTCTTCGGCGCGGGGCGTCGTCATGGTGAAAAGATAGTAGTGCCGAGGAGCCTGACGCGTTGCGCATTGTGCCGCCAACAGACACATTCGCGGCGTCTCCCAACAGCCTTCTCATGTCCATTCGTTTCATCTCCATCCTGGCGCCCTTCCTGGCCGTATCCGCGGCCGCGCAAGAGCCGTCGCTTCCACTCCGCCAATCGCGCCTCGACGCCAAAGCCGCCGATCCGCGGTTCGTCATTCCACTCGACAGCACAGTCGACGGACGATGGCTTGGCGGCGGAGCGACGCTCCCGCGCTGGGACGTCGAGGGACGATGGGCCTACTTCCAGTTCGCGCTCGACCCCAAGGCAATCGCCGGGAACCGCCCCGACGATCCGTGGTGGCGGATTTCTCGCGACGGCATGCACGTCGAATCGGTCGACCGCAGGGACGCGCTCGAGGTCCCGTTCAACGTCCAGTACACGCGAGACGCCAAGCGCGCGGCTTACTTCGCCCGCGGCGAGCTCCGCTACTGGCGTGAAGGCATGTCGTCGCCCAAGGTGCTGATCGCGCGGGCCGACGGGATTTTCCCGCGTTGGAGCGCGGATGAAAAACAGCTGCTGTTCGTCGACGCGAACTCGTTGTACGCCGTCGATCCGGAGAGTGGTGTGCTGCGCCAGCTCACGCGCCCCTACGTCCTCAAGGACACGCCCAAGCCGAACGCCTTGGCCGAGGAGCTCAAGCGCGAGCAGCGCGAGCTGTTCGACTTCGTGAAAAAGCAGCGGGCCGACAGCGACACCGTTGCGACTCGCGCGCGGCGCGATCGCGCGCCGATGCCGATCGTCACCCCGGCGCGCCAGACCGATCAGGTCTCCGGCATCGACGTTTCGCCGAACGGCAAATACGTCACCTACCTCGTGACACCGCGCGTCGAGACCACGAACACGATCTACGCCGATTTCGTGAACTCGACGGGTGTCGTCGAGCAGAAAACGTCGCGGCCAAAAGTCGGGGAGACCATCGCGATCCGACGCGCGGCGATCGTTGCCGCGGACCCGCTCGCGGATCCCGATAGCGTCAAGGTCACCTACGCCGATACGGCCGGATTCGGCAAGCCGACGCTCGCGACCGGCATGATGTGGAATCGGCAGGGCACACATCTCATCGTGGAGTTTCAGTCGGTCGACTACAAGGATATGTGGACGGTGCTCGTCGACCCCGCGACGGGGAAGCAGATTCGCGTGCTCGATCATGAACACGACGACGCGTGGCTTGGCGGGGCAGGCGGCACGGGCGGCCGCCACGCACCGCGATGGATGACGTTTTTGCCCGATGGTGAGACGCTGGCGGTGACGAGCGAGCGCACCGGATGGGCGCACCTGTATCTCGTCGACATGCAAGGGCAGGCGAAGCCACTCACGTCGGGCGAATGGGAAGTGCGCGGCGTTTCACTCTCGCGCGACGGCAGCAGGTGGTGGCTCACGACGAGCAAAGAGCACCCGGACGAAGCGCATCTGTATTCGATGCCGGTCGCGGGTGGCGAGATGACGCGCGTCGACCGGATGGGTGAAGGCGAAACGCGGATGTCACTGTCGCCCGACGAAAAATCCGTGGCCTTTCTGTTCTCTTCACCTCGCGAGCTCGATGACATCTATATCGAGCCGACGATCGGTGCGTCGGCGATTCGCGTCACGAAGAGCGGCACCGACGCGTTTTACAAGATCGCGTGGCTGCCGAGCGACTTCGTGTCGTTCCAGGACGATCAAGGGAAGCCGGTGTACGCGCGCGTGTATCGTCCGAAAACGGCGCATCCGGCGCACCCGGCCGTGCTCGAGATTCACGGCGCCGGCTACGCGCAGGCCGTGCACAAGGCGTTCGGCTTCTCGAGCGCGCACGGCGGTCCTTTGTACGCGCAGTACCTGGCCGAGCGCGGCATCACGTACATGGTGCTCGACTATCGCGGCAGCTCCGGTTACGGGCGTGATTCACGTGTCGCGATCTATCGCGACATGGGCGACCGCGATGTTGCGTCTGCCGTGTCGGCGATTCCATTCCTCAACGCGAAGTATCAGGTCGATCCGAAGCACGTCGGTCTCTATGGATGCAGCTACGGCGGATTCTTCACGCTCATGGCGTTGTTCAAACATCCCGGCACGTTTGCCGCCGGCGCGGCGCAGTGCTCGGTCACGGACTGGGCGCATTACAATCACTCGTACACGGCGCGTATTTTGAACGGGCCGCCGCCGGCCGACACGGCCGCCTATCGCACGTCGTCGCCGATCTACTTCGCCTCGGGTCTTCAGGATCGTCTGCTGCTCCAGCATGGGCTCGTCGACAACAACGTCGAGTACCAGGACGCCGTCCGACTCGTGCAGCGGTTGATGGAGCTGCACAAGGACTTCGAGTTCGTCACCTATCCGACCGAAGCGCACGGGTGGGGCCAGCAGCCGGCGAAGATCGACTCGCAGCGCAGAATCACGAAGTTGTGGGAGGAGACGATCATGCGCGCCGGCGGCGGCGTCGTGCAGGCGGGGCAGGCGAAGAAGCGCTGACGAGAGCGGCCGAACAACGACAAGACCATAACGCTCCGACCGTTTTCGTCCACCGTTCCGTGCCCGTGCCCGCGCAGTTTATCGCGCGTGATCAGGGGCGCGCGGCGCCACTCAGATAGTCAATCGCCAGTCCGCTCAACAAACGCACACCAACCGGAAGCGCGGACTCGTCCGCCTCGAACAACGGTGAGTGGTTCGCGGCCGCCGCGCGCCAGTCCTTCGACCGCGGCGTCACGCCGAGGAAGTAGAACACGCCCGGCACCTTCTGCTGAAAGCGCGAGAAATCCTCGGCCCCCGTCGTCGGAATTGCCTCCTCGACGTTCTCGGCGCCCGCCATGCGCTGCACGGTGGCCATCATCGTGGAAGTCAAACGCTCGTTGTTCACCGTGACCGGATAGCCGATCTCGATCTGAACGTCGACCGTCGCTCCGGCGGCTTGCGCGATGCCCTCGGCCGTCTTCTTGAGACGGGCCTGCGCCTCGCGGCGCACGCCTTCGTCGAACGAGCGAATCGTGCCGATCAACACCGCGCTGTCGGGAATGATGTTGTTCCGCACGCCGGCGTTGAACGCACCGACCGTCACGATCGCCGGAGATTTCGTGATCTCTAATTGCCGGCTCACGATCGTCTGCAGCCCGAGCACGATTTGCGAGCCCACCACGATCGGATCGACACCCGCCCACGGCATCGCGCCATGCGTCTGCCGCCCCCGCACGATGATCTTGAAGTTGTCGGCAGAAGCCATCAGCGGGCCGCCGCGATACCGCACGACGCCGGCTGGGCCGGGCATCACGTGCAACCCGAACATCGCGTCGACCTTTGGATTCTCCAATGCACCGTCGGCGATCATCGGACCTGCGCCGCCCGCCGGTGCCCATTCTTCAGCCGGCTGAAAGACGAACTTCACCGTCCCCGGCAGCTTTGCCTTCATTCCCGCGAGCACCTCGGCCGTTCCCATCAGCATGGCCACGTGGTTGTCGTGGCCGCACGCGTGCATCACACCCACTTCCTGGCCGTTGTACGTCGACCGCACGGTGCTCTTGAACGGCAAATCGAGCTGCTCGGTGACAGGTAGCGCATCCATGTCCGCGCGAAGTCCGACAACCGGACCAGGCCGACCACCCTTCAGAACGCCGACGACACCATTTCCACCGACGCCGGTCGTCACCTCCAAGCCAAGCGCTCTGAGGTGCTTCGCCACCAAGTCGGCAGTCCGTTTCTCCTGACCCGACAGCTCGGGATGTTGATGGATGTCTCGTCGCCAGCCCACGACGCGCGGAAGGACGTCGGCGATTCGACGCTCGAGCTCGGAGCGAATCGTGGCGTCGCTCGTTTGTGCCGAGAGGAGCGCCGGGATGGCGATGAGAGCAAGGATTGATCGCATGGCTCGCGGTAGGGATTGTTGTGATCATAGGCTACGCCCGCGCGCGGGCGACGGGAAGGCGAATCCTCCTGGACCCGATGACCAATCGCCGCGTCCCCCGGTTTGGCGGACAGGCGACTCACCTTGAAGGAGTGTCCTTGGCAGAAACCAAGCGTTGGCTTCTCTTCGCAGGATCGGTCGCGTTTACGTGGGCATGCTCTACCGACTCTGCGACGGGTCCCCGGGAAGTGGCCATCCCGCTCGGCACGTGGGGCGGAGACAGCGCCGGCTTCATCGTCGGTGACACTGCCGCGCATCTCCACATTGCCTGCACGTTTGGCGACATCTCGGGACGTATTCCGATCGACCCGACCGGCGCGTTCGACGTGCCGGGCACCTACATGCTGCGTGCATATCCTATCGCGATCGGGCCATCGGTTCCGGCGCGCTTCACCGGCCGAATCAGCAATACGACCATCACCGTAACCGCGACGGTCAACGATACCGTCGAGCATAAGACAGTGGTTCGCGGCCCAGCGGTCGTGAAGCTGGGCACCGATCCACGCCTCGGCCCGTGCCCGATCTGTCGTCGTTCTGTAGAGGCGAAACGCTCGCCGCTCAGGCGCTTCATCGATGCGATGCGCAAGAGGAGGTTCGAGGGTTGACAGTTGAAGGCGGAGAATAGTGTCGAGTCGACCCTCGACCCTCGACCCTCGACCCTCGACCCTCGACCCTCGACGCTCGCGCGCTTTAGTGGAGGCGGCCCGCCGAGAACGAGACGATGAGCGACCGCGGCATTCCCGGTTCGTATGCCGCCGGTTGGCCGCCGACGAGATCGGGATTGAGGAACGCCGAGCCGATGTATTTCCTGTCGCTGACGTTGTGCACCGTCACAAAACCGCGGATCCCCCACCCGTTCGTCGCGATGATCGGATTTCGCAGCTCCGCCGTGAGATTGACGATGCTGTAGCCTGGCACGACGACGGTGTTGAGATCGTTCGCGAAGTATTTGTCCGAGTGTTCGAGTGCGCCTTTGAACCGCAGCGATCGAAAGCCTGGCACCTCGCTTCCCAGCTCGACGTTCGCCACCACATTCGGCACGCCCATCACGCGCCTGCCGCTCAGATCGACCGTCCGGCCGGTCTTCGTCGCGTCGATGACCGACGAATCGACGACGTACTTCGAGTATTTATGATTGTTGAACGTCACCGCGGCCGCGCCGAAGATGCCGGCCGTCGACTGCCCGTTGACGCCGATCTCCAGTCCCTTGCGATCGGCTTTCGCCGCGGTTTGATAGTACCGGCCGCCGTTGTACGGGATGATCTCGTTCATGACTTTCGTATTGTAGATCGCGACATCGTAGCCGAATGACACGCCCGTCGTGCCGACGCCCATGCCGATCGCCTTGAATCCCGCTTCGAACGTCGTCGAATTGATCGCGTCGAGCAGAGGATTGAGCAGTGCACCAGGCACCGGTCCGGTCGGCGGTTGATCGGTCTCGTTTCCCGCGGGCACCTCGATCCCGCCGCCCAGGTTCGCGTAGACGCTGTGTGTTTTCCCGAGCATCCAGTTGATACCGAGCTTCGGCGAGACGCGGTCGAAGTCCTTCGACTGCGACTTGAGCACCGCCGTCGGCAGGAAGCTGCGATAGTGGTAGGCGATGCGATCGTAACGGGCACCGAGCAGCAGCGACAGCCGATCGTTCACCACGATCTCGTCCTGAACGAAGACGCCGAGATTCTGCGCGCCCTCGCCCTTGTTGTCGCTCAGCGTTCCACGCGTCGAGCCGGCCGCGAGCGTGTAGAACTGAATCGATCCGTCCTGATACGCCTCGTCCATGCCGACGCTGAATCGAGAACGAGTGTCGCCGAGGGTCATGCTCTTTCGCCCGATCACGTTGCCGCCGAGGTGATATCGCGTGAAGTCGCGGTAGGTATTGCGCTCCGACCGCTGCAGGTACTTCGGGTTGACGTAGAACATCGCCGACACCGACGTCGTCGAGTCGAAAGCGTGGTCGCCCGAAATGCCGATGCGACCGAGGCGGTTGTAGCGGCGTTCATCCCGGCTCAGGTAGTCCGCGTGGGCTTGCGTTGGATCGGCGTCGACCTGCGCCTGCGTGAGCGGTCCCGGGATGTGCATGAGGTTGTTCGCGGCGACAACGAACACGCCGAGTCGCGAGCTCTCTCCCACGTGGCCGGTGACGCCGGCATTCACCACGACGCGTCGCGCGTCGGAGTGTTTGCGCCAGCCGTCGAACGTCGAGTTCGTGAGGCCGAACCACGCCGAACCGGTGGCGGTCGGCGCCGACGCGCGGAACGCGTATCGCCGCAATCCGAAGCCGCCGTAGATCGGTTGAAAGTCGTATGCCGGCGCGCCGCGCTCGGGCGCCGAGAGAACGTTCAGGACACCGCCCGCGGCGTTCCCCCACAAGCCGGACGCATTCGAGCGCACGACTTCGACTGCTTCGGCGGTCGCGAGATCGATGTGGTCGAACGCGGTGCGGCCGTCGGGCTCCGTCTCGGGGAAGCCGTCGAGAAGAACGCGCACGCCGCGAGACGTTCCAGAGTTCGACCGATCGCCCGCGCCGCGCGCACCGAAGCCGCGAATGATCAGACGGACGTCGCTCGTCCCATAGCGTGACTGTGCGATGACGCCCGGTACGAACGCGAGCGCATCTTCGATCCCATATCCGTTGACGGACCGGAGCGCGGGGCTGGTAATCTTCGTGATGGCGAGAGGCGTCGACAGAATCGACGATGGCGCGCGTGTGGCCGTGATCGCCACGGCGGGTAACGCGACTGTGCTGTCACGGGGTGGAGTTTGGCTCGAGAGCGGAACAACTCCGACGACGAGCGCGATAAAGGAAGGTGAGTATCGGATACGCATTGGGTGAGGGGTGAGGTGGGTGTCGCGAATATGCCGCCGACCCGATCTGTGCGCCATGAACAGTTCATGAACGAATTCCATGGGAGAGGAATGATGTCGCGATCGCACCGAGCGCTCTTGCCGGCGGGCCTCGTGTTGATCGCGGGCATCGTTTCGTGTCGCACGGGCCGCAACTACGACGGCCAGGGACCTCGCTACGTCGGCGTCGTGCCGTCCCCCGTCGCTGACACGACCGCGAATGACACTTTGCTCATCGTGTCCTTCAACGTGCAGTATGGCGAGCGGCCGGACAGCGCGGTCGTCGCACTCCGCGCCGACACGCTGCCGCGGCGGATCGATCTGCTCCTCGCTCAAGAGGTCGACAGCACCGCGACCGACCGCATCGCGCGCGCGCTCGGATTGGGCTACGTCTACTATCCGGCGATCCATCGCACGCGGACGCGGCGCGACTTCGGCAACGCGATCTTGTCGCGCTGGCCGATCGTCGACGACGCCAAGATCATTCTGCCACATCGGTCGTGGTATGGCGGATCGCAGCGCATCGCGACGGCCGCGACGATTCGCGTCGGCGCCCGGTCGATTCGTGTCTACTCGGCGCACCTCGGAACGCCGGCCGACATCACGGCGGGCCAGCGACGGGACCAGGTCCTCACCGTCGTCGACGACGCCGCGAAGTTCGAGCGCGTCATCATCGGTGGAGACTTCAACAACGGATCCGCCCCCGGTATCATCGAGCAACGCGGATACCTCTGGGCAACGCGCGACGGGCCCCGGACGACGGCGCTCGGACGCTGGGATCACATTCTTCTAAAGGGATTCGCGACACCATCCGCTCACGCCTCGGGAACCATGGTCGACAATCACAACACCAGCGATCACACCGCCGTCTGGGCGGTCGCCATCCTTCGATGATGATCTCACCCGCGCCGGCCAAGCCTCGTGAACGACCTGCGAGCGCCGCGAAGACGAGACCGATGACCAGCGAGACCAGTTGGCAGCCGCGCGCTCCGCGGCTCGCGGCCGCCGTCGTGTGCGCACTGGCCGCGCTCACGCTGCTTTGGCCGTTGCTCACGGGCCAGATTCTCTTCGGCGGGGAGCGCTCCGACATGTACATCGCGGGCTACTCCTTCCGCCTTTTTGGCGCCGAGATCTTCAAGAGCACCGGCGCGATCCCGCAGTGGAATCCCTACTTGCTCGGGGGGCTGCCGTACATCGCCGCCATGCACGGCGACATCTTTTACCCGACGGCCTGGCTCCGATGGATCATGCCGGTGGACCTCGCCATCACGTGGGGAATGGCGATTCATTTCGTGCTCGCGGGATGGTTCACCTTCGTCTTCGCGCGCGGGCTCGGGTTGAGCTGGAGCGCGGCCGTCACGACCGGCGTCGCCTACGAGCTGACCGGGATCGTCGCCTCGCAGATGAGTCCGGGGCACGACGGGAAGTTGTTTGTGTCCGCGCTCGCGCCGCTCGCGTTCTGGCTGCTGCTTCGCGCGGTCCGCGATGGCCGGCAGTGGGCGTATGGTGCGCTCTCGCTCGTGGTCGCGCTCAGCGTCCTCGGCCATTATCACATGTCGTACTTTCTTCTCATCGCGCTCGGTCTTTGGACCCTCTATTTAGCGTTTGTTGATCCAGCGCGGACGAGCGTTCAGAAGCCCTGGATATGCGTGGTTTTCGCGGCCGTCGCGGTTGTTTTGGGCGTTGGCATTTCCGCCCTCCAGGTCTTGCCGTTTCTCGAGTACATCCCGTACTCGCCTCGAGCTCCAGGGGGCGCCGACACCGGTTGGGCATTCGCCACGAGCTATGCGCTGCCGCCGGACGAGCTTTTCACGCTCGTGCTTCCACAGTTCAACGGGATGCTGGATCACTACTGGGGACCGAATCCGCTCAAGTTTCACACCGAATACGTCGGCGTCGTCGTATTGTCGCTCGCGATTCTCGCCTGGGGTGATCGGGCGCGCCGGCGCCTGACTGTCGCGCTGTCCGTCGGTGTCGTCGTGTTTCTGCTCTTCGCCTTTGGCGGATACTCGCCGCTGTATCGCGCGCTGTTCAACGTGCTTCCGTATTTGAACAAGGTCCGCGCGATGGGGATGGTATTCGTGCTGCCGGCGCTCTTCCTCTGCCTCCTGGCCGGGATTGGACTGGATCGTGTGGTGCGTCGCGACGTCAGCACGCGCACGCTGCTGATCGTCATGGGCGGGTTCGGAGTCTTCGCGCTCCTTGGTGCCCTGGGCGGCCTGCAGGCGGTGGCGGACGTCTTGGCCGGGCCCGAGCGCGTCGAGTTCGCTCGAATGAACGCCGGCGAGCTGCGTGTCGGCGCCCTGCGCCTGCTCGCGATCGTCGTGCTGGCGGGCGGTGCGTTTGTCCTGCTCGCGACGAAGCGCCTTTCCGCAAAGCTTGGCGCCGCGGCGGTATTAGTGATCCTTGTATTGGATCTGTGGTCGATCGACCATCAGTTCTACGTGTTCTCGCCGAGGGCAAGCGTGTTGTTTCGAGATGACGGCGTGACGTCGTACCTGAAACGAGTGCCACCTCCGTATCGCGCGTTCGATGCCGGCACCAGTTACGGACGGACCTCGATCTTGATGGCGTACGGAATTCCGAGCGTTCTGGGCTACCACGGATTCGAGCTTCGTAATTACCAGACGCTTGGCGGTCGTGACAGCGGTTGGCGGAACATGTTCAACCCGAACGTGATGAACCTGTTGTCCGTGCGGTTCATCATGCTGCAACAGCCGCAGAGCGTTCCCGGCTTCCACCAGGTCGTACCCCCGACGACGACCGCCGCCGGCGCGCCCGTCGTGCTCTACGAGCGGGATTCGACTCCCGCGTACGCCCGCGTGGTGCTCACGGCGGCAAAGGCGCCCGACGATCAAGCGGTCGCCGCTCTCCTGAATCCGCGCCTTCCGATCGATCGTGTCGCGCTGTTTCCGGATACGTCGAGCGTCGTTGCCGATTCGATCCGGCAGCCGCTCCCTCAGTCGTCGGTGCGGGCGTCGGTGAGTCGATGGGCACCCGGGGCAATGACCATCGCGCTCGCCGGCGCGGATGATCGCTCCGGACATCTCGTCGTATCAGAGAATTGGTATCCCGACTGGCACGCGACGGTCGACGGAAAGCCGGCGGTGGTGCGTCGGGCGGACGAGACTCTGTTGAGCGTCGACGTTCCCGCCGGAGCGAAGCAGGTCGAGCTGAAGTTCGATTCGCCCACCTACGCACGCGGCAAGCTCATCAGCGCGGCGGCGCTCGTGATGTCGCTGGCGCTGTTCGGCGTCGGCGTGCTCAGTTCTGCGTCGTCCCGCGAACCACCTCGAAGATCCGCAACCGCGGCTCCGTCTCGATGAGCCGAAACGATGTCGGGTACGCGCGAACCAGCGCCGCGAAGCAGGACTCCTCTCCGGGGCGCCAGTAGCTCGAGCTCCGCTGGCTGACAACGACAAACCCAACCCGATACTTGTCGATCCCCTCCATGAGCGTTCTTGGATTGCTGATCGGCGGAAACCACACGACCCGACGCTGCGCATAGTGGTACACGACGTCGAGCTGACGCGCCATGACGATCGCGTCGCTGCGCGTGTGCGCATGAAGCCACGTCCCGGCTTCGACGTCAGGATATGACGGGGCGCGCCTGATATCGAATGAGACGTTCTCTCGCCCCAGCCGGATTTGCTCGACGGCGCCGATCAACACCTGGCTGCTCACGGCGAGAACGCACACCACGATCACGGCGGACGCCGGCCTCGGCGACCACGGAACCGGGATCGTGGCTCGGCGGACGCGATCGATCAGCGTCCAGACCCGATCGAAATCCAACCAGACGATCGCGGCACACGCGGCCAACACGATCCAGAATCCGGTCGCGGCCGCAAGCTGGCGGCTCCCGGACCTCGTTGCGAATGCGGCCGCATGTGCGCCGGCCAGGAAAGACAGAGCGACGATGAACGCCGCGGCCAATCTCGGGCGGCGTGTCGCCCATGCGATGGACACTTTTGCGCCACGCCAGATATAAAGCCCGGCAAGCGGTGCGACGGGCACCACGAACCGCGGCTCCAGGTCCCATGGCCAGGCAAGGTAGATGGCCTCGTGTGCGACGAAATACCACTCCATCACAGAGCCGCCCCTTGGCCACATCGAGGCGGCCACGCCGACGATGAGCAGCAGCGTCGGACAAATGAGCAACGGCGAGGACCAGACCGGATCGATGTACCCGAGCCGCGTCAAGAGAGTCATGTAGCCGGCCACGCGATCGTCGGAGTTGTTCACCACGCGCGCAGGGATCTCAGCCAACGTCGCCAACCCGAGCTCCGGCTCGTTCCCGCTTCTCACCTTGAGTTGCGAGAGATACGACCGCGGATAGCCGCCGATCGGCCACTCGATCGTCTCGTGAGTCGCCGCCCAATGCATCCAGGCCCCCTGTATCGACGCCGCCGCGAGCACGAGAGGCAGGAACAGCTTCAGGCGTCGCGCGCGCGCCCCCCGCTGGGTCAGGCAAGAGATCGCGAGCCAGGTTCCGAGTGCTGCGATCAGCGCCACTCCAGCGGATCGGATCAGTACCGAGCTGACGAGGGCAAGGGCACAGAGCACCCACGTCACGGCTTTCGCTCTCGGAGCTGTCGCCGCATCCAGGCGGCGTACGAGCAACAAGGTGAGCATGCTCGTGAGCAGGTAGGGCAAGTCCGAGAATACCGTCCGCGTCTCGAAGATGAACCACAACGGCGACGAGATCAGCAAGATGCAGATGACGGCGCCCGTCGCCCGGCCCTCTTCACGGCGAAGCACGGCATAGGCGGCGAGAAACCCCAGCGTCGAAAAGACCGCGATCGAGCGGATGAAGAGCGTGTAGGTGCAGCCGAGCGTCACACACAGCGCGGCCATGATCGCCGGAAACCCCGGAGGAAGGACCGTCTCGGGCTGATAGTCGAAGCCGTACCAGTGCCGCGAGAGGATGGAGCGTGCCACCTCGAAGTAGGTGGTGTCGCCGCGGAAGAAGTCGGTGCTGCGCAGGCAGAGCGCGCACTGCATCACGCCGATGACAATGATGAACCCGTAGACGAGCGTATCGGCATGCGTGCGGGCCGTCCTCGCCGCGCCCGCCGGCGCGGCGCCGTTGCTCGGATACAAAGAATTCGAAATGCCGCTTCGTGCCCCTTGGATTGGTGGCACCAACACAGTCCACGACGAAGGAGGGATGTCGCCGATGCGAAACAACATCTCGGGATCGACCCGACGGCGCAGAGTCAAACTACGCCGCGGTACGCGCGTCGCGGACCAAAATTGTACAAAGATCGGGGATTCCGCGGCTAGGATATGGGAATGACCCTATAGGCACCCCCCGCCGCAGCGACTTGCCGAACCGATGGAAACGGCCAGCCGTCCAATTCCGTTTCTCAGAAATGCTGGTGTTGAGATGCTGGCGTCCGTCGATCGATTCCCTCGGAGGGACGTGCCCCCGTTCTGATCAGACTGTTCGTGCGCTGACGGAGCGTCAGGGCTTCTTTGCACCCTCGCTTTTCCGCGTGAGCTCGACGGTACCGACGTTTTGATTGTTGAACCACATCGAACCGCTGAACTTTCCGCCGCTCACGAGACCCTCGATGTAGACGGTCGTGTTGTTATACGGAATGCCGAAGGACAAGGTATCGGCGCGCACCGAGACCGATACGAGTCGCATCGAGTCCGCCGCGGTGCTGGGCGCGATCGCCGCGCCGCTCCAGCCGGATGCGCCGCTGTCGATCACGACGACGAGGCGCGATGGTCCCTGCTGCGACGTGGCGGTGCCTTCCCACGCGCCTCGTTTCGACTGCGCGGACGCAACGGACGTAGCAAACAGCAGGGCGATCGAGGCGAGGACAGGGCGCTTCATTCGGGCGACTCCGTGAACGGAGCGCCAATTCTACTCGTTGCGCACGTCGGACGCACGTCGCGAGCGAGAAGCGCGGTGCCGAGCTCGAAAAACTGAACGGCGGCCTGTCTCGAGGGATTCTTCGCCGGTCCGGTTCGACCCGGCGGATGACCTGTCGCCCCGCCCCCGCCCGCGACGAACGGGGATGCGAACGGTTATCAGAAGTCACACAACCCGAAGGTCATCTCTGCAAGGCGCGTTGGGACAAGCGGTCGCCGTCGGGGGGCGTGTGGTGCGCTTCGTTGCGGCGAAAACGCTGCAACCCGACCCTGCTCGGAGTGAATTGGGCTTCGCCTTCGGCCAGTCGGAGGCGCCGACAGCGGCTTACGGACGCAGGATCGGGAACCGATGATAACGGACTGTCACTTCTCAGCAGCTTGATCCACTGATTCTCACGAGCTTGATCCACCCCCACTGAGGCCGACGTTGATTATCGGGTCGCGGTGTTCCCTGCGCTACCGTCGCCGGCGTTTGGGTTTGGAGGTGGTGGTCTTGGCGGTGATATGCCCGGGTCGTTGTCGACTGCGGTAGCTGGGTCCGTCCATCACGATCTGGTGTCCGTTGTGAGCGAGGCGATCGAGGGCGCTCTGGGCGAGGATCGGATCGTCAAAGAGCGGCGTCCATTCGTCGATCGCTCGGTTCGAAGTCACGATGGTCGAGGCGCGTTTATGCCGTTCGATGATGACTTCGTAGAAGTCGCTGGATTGTTGGGCCGTCAGGCGGCGGAGGCCGAAGTCATCGATGATCAAGAGATCGGGCGCCAGCAGGGCACGGAGGAGGCGCTCGGTCGAGTTATCCGCGCGCGACTGATGGATTTGCTTGAGTAAATCATCACTGCGCAGGAAGAGCACGCGGTGGCCGACCCGACACGCGCTGTGCCCCAGGGCGCAGGCGAGCGACGTTTTGCCGACGCCGACGGGTCCGAGAAAGATGATGTCCTCGCGGCGATCGAGAAACTGGAGGTTGAACAGATCGCGGACGGCGTCGCGGTCGAAGGTGACGGGCACGTTCCAGTCGAACTCCTCGAAGGTTTGCAGCTCGGCGAAGCCCGCGCGCGTGAGGCGCAGACTGAGATTCTTCTGTTCGCGGCGGTCGATCTCGTCTTGCAGCGCGAGTTCGAGGAAGTCGAGGGGGGCGAGGTCGGTCTTCTGCGCATACGCCGCGCGATCGATGAGGCTCGGCACCAGGCCGGAGAGTTTGAGACGTCGGAGGACGGTCCGCAGCGAGGATTTCACTTCAGTCATTGGAGATCTCCAGAGAGAGGGAGTTGGAGGGCGAAGCCGCGAGCCGGGGCGGGGCGGCGGTGGAGGGCGGATGGTGCGCGAAGCTCGAGTCGAGCCGAGCAAAGCGGGGGCGGAGCGGGTACACACGGACGGTGGCGGGCGCGGGGTCGCTGTCGACGCCCGAGTCTCGCTGATCGAGGTCGAGCCGCAGAATCGTCTCGACGCGTTTCACATTCAGGAGCTCGAAGGCCAGTGCGCGCTGACAGGCACCGTCGACGCGCGGCCAGCCGTACTTGTCGCCCAAGCGCAGGAGGCGTTGGGCCTGGCGCAGCTTTGCCCACGGAAACGTCCCGGCGAGGAGCGCCGCGGTGAAACGGCCGACGTGGACGCCGTGGGTCTCCGCTTGGTGAATCAGCCGCTGCGGATCGCGACGCGTATAGGCGGTCAGCGCTTCGGGATAGTCGGCGTGGTCGGTCGACCGTCCCCCGGGGGGCTGCGTTGCATGCGTCTTGATCAATTCGCGATCGGCGTAGATGCGGACTAAGCGAGAGTCGCCACGCACCCACACCTGACGGCGCAGAAAGCGCGTCGGGACGGAGTACAGTGCTTTGCCGAAACTGATGTGATGATCCGGATGCACCGTGCAGCGCGCCCACCGCGGTGGATCGAAGCGCTCGCCGACGAGCGGCTGGAGGGCGGCCCGCTCGAGCTGCTCAAAGACCTCAAGGGGTCGCTGCCGCGTGGTCCCGTGAATGCGTCGGCCCGCGGTCTCGCATACCCATGTGAGCGCGCTCGCCTGGACATGGGCGAGATCGCGCCAGGTTTCGCCGCGAAAGAAGCTCTCGCGCACATAGGGCACACCGCGCTCGACGTGCGGCTTGCCCGTCGGCATGCGCACGGGCGCGGGATCGATGATGAAGCCGCGATGGCGCGCGTACTCCTCCATCGTCCGCTGAAAGATCGGGTCGTAGCGATCGGCTTTCGTGATGGCGGCGGCCAAGTTGTCGAGCACCAAGCGTCGCACGACGCCGCCGAAAAACACCCACGCGTCTTCGAGCCCGTCAATCACCGCCGCGATGGTCTGCGTGAAGGTGACGTGCACGTACTGATGGCGACTCGCTGGTAAGACGACGACCAGCGCCCACACCGCCCGCCGTCGATTCGTCGCGGGATCGTGCACGAGCCCCAAGCGGCCGAAGTCGATCTCGGCGACGTCGCCGGGCGCGAGTTCCGCCATGCGCACGGTCACACGACCGCGTGTCCCGAAGGCGCAATGCTTGACGACGAAGCGATGCAGCGAGCTGTATGGCACGGCGACACCGGTCCGCGTCAGCAGCTGATGCACCTTCGTCAGCCGCAAGCCGCGTTTCTCCGCCGGTCCCGGCGTAAGCCATAGGCGAAGCTGCTCGATGTGCTGCAGCAGCTCCGCTTCGACGTCGCCCGCCTCGCGATCACTCGCGGGCTGCAAGCGCCCTCCCACCGCCGCCGCTAGCGCTTCCGTCGGCGCGTCGCCCTCCGGCGTCCATCCCAGCTCGCGCGCCACGCGCTCGTAGCGGCGCACCGTGCTGCGGCTGTGCCCCGTCGCGCGGGCAATCGCGGCTTTGCTCTCGCGGCGCGTCAGCCGCTCGAGGACTGTCAGGATTTCCCACATGGCCACCTCGTGATAGGCCATCGCGCGCATCTCCAGATGAGGGATGCGGCAAACTGGCCAGAAGGGGCCTCAGCCGGGGTGGATCAAGCTCGTGAGAAACTCGCTGGGAAAGTGGATCAAGCTCGCGAGAATCTCACCCCGTTCGGTGGATCAAGCTGGCGAGAATCGCTGGATCATGCGCGTGAGAAATGACAGGACCGCAACGGGGCGACGAAAACGGCATGGCAACGGCAAGACCAGCGCAATCTCCCGTTGCCGTCCCGTTTCGGTTGCGCCGTCCAATTCCGTTTCTGCAAGCGACGACGGTAGCGAGAGCCTCCACTGCTGAGCTCTTCCGCGTCGAATCCAAAGTCGATGAGTCAGAACGATAGCTCGTCGGTCTCGGATGACATCTGCTGTAGCTTCGCCGGGTCAAAGCCGAACAGGCTCCCATGACACCGGCCACGCGATCGACCGCGAGGAATTCGCACTTGATCGCCCTCGACCCTCGACCCTCGACCCTCGACCCTCGACCCTCGACCCTCGACCCTCGACCCTCGCAATGCAAGAAATCCTCATCAGGGGCAAGCGGCTGCACCGGGCGGCTCCTGCGGCATGTCGATACGGAGCTGCGTCACCTGGGTGCCCGGCGTCGCCAGATAGATCGTGATGTCTTTTGCCGGCGCTCCGCTGAGATTTCGACCGATGTGTCCCTTCCCGTCGTCGACGTAGCCGTGTCCCGCGCTCACGACGATCGGCGTGCACGGCGCATCAGCCTCGAAGAACGTGACTGTTCCTTCGATGACTTCGATGAGCACAGGCCCCGGATGTTGGTGCCATCCTGTAAAAGAGCCGGGAGCATACGCGAAGCTGCGGACGACGACCTCGAGACCGTCCTTTGCCTTGAGCTCGACGTCCCAGTCGTCTGCGCGGCCCTTCACTTTTTGGAAGCCCTCGAATGTGGCCTGGCCAAGGAAGGTGGGAGTCGACCCTTGCCCGGCCGTGAAGTGCGCGTCGTGGGGAGCCGTCCTCGATGGAGCTGCGACCGACTTCTGGTCGTCGCCGCAGGCCCCGATGACGCAGGCGGCGAAAACGATCCACAGGTGTTTTGTAAGCATGAGCATCTCCGCATGAGTACTGGTGGGTTGCCATGAGCGCCCGAAGGCGTCATGATCGAGCTCGACCTTTTACCCAGGGTTTACGACGCCCCGCGTCAAAACCCGACATCACACCGTGCAAGGGGTTCTCACCCAGCTGGGTCGCGGGAGTCGCGAGTCGCTCGACCGCCTCGTTCCGCTGCTGTATCAGCAGTTGCGCGCGATCGCCCACCGCCAGATCGCGCGGCGTGCACACGCCGGGTCGCTCGAGACGACCGGCCTCGTACACGAGGCATATCTCAAAGTCGTCGAGCAGTCGCGGGCCGGCGTTGATGGGGGCGCCCATCTCCTCGCACTGGCATCGCTCGCGATGCGACATGTGCTCGTCGATCGAGCCAAGGCTCGCCGGCGCCTCAAGCGCGGCGGCTCGCACGCGACCGTCTCGCTCGATGAGCACCAGATTGCCGTCGAAGATCAGCCGGAGGCACTCATGCAGCTCGATGAAGCGTTGGCGAGTCTCGCCAAGCTCGAGCCACGGCTCGCACGCGTGGTGGAATGCCGGTTCTTCGGCGGCCTGACCCACGAGGAGATCGCCATGGCGCTCGGCGTCACGGTGCGCACTGTGGAGCGCGACTGGGCAAAGGCGCGCATGCTGTTGCGACTCGCGCTCGAATCATGAGTGGCGCCGGCTCGCTGCCGTCGATCGACGAGTGGCGTCGGCTCGAGCCACTCATCGACGCCATGCTCGACGCACCGCCCGAGTCGCGAGCGGCGGTGGCTGCGCAAGTAAGCGGCGGCGACGCGAATTGTCGCCAGGAGCTCATTCGCCTGGCGGCAAAGTGCGAGAGTGCTTGTCCGTTGCTCGACCGCTCGGCGGCCGAATGTTTCACGGCCGTCTTCGCCGACCAGCCATTGCTCATCCCGGAGCCACTCGCCGATCGATATAGAATTCTCGAAGAAGTCGGTCGCGGAGGAATGGCCATCGTGTATGTCGCGCGCGACGTTCGGCACGGTCGCGACGTAGCCGTGAAAGTGATTCGGCCGGAGCTCGTCGCCACGCTGGGGCGCGCTCGATTCCTCCGCGAAATCGAGATTGCCGCGCGGCTGCGCCACCCCAACATCGTGCCGCTCTATGATTCGGGTGAAGCGCCCGGGTTGCTGTACTACGTCATGCCGTACGAGGCCGGCCAGTCGGTTCGCGCGCGGTTGATGAACGGCGGACCGCTGCCGGTCGAGGACGCGGTCGCCATCGTCAGCGACGTATGTGAAGCGCTCGCGCACGCGCACCAGCATGGAATTGTCCATCGTGACATCAAACCCGACAACATTTTGCTCTCCGGCCGGCACGCGCTCATCACCGATTTCGGCGTGGCGCGCGCGGTGACCGAGGCGACGCCCGACGCCGCGTTTGCCGTTCGCGACATCGCCTTCGGCACCGCGGCGTATATGGCGCCGGAGCAGGCAGCCAACGATCCGCGGGTCGATCATCGGGCCGACATCTATGCGGCCGGCGTGCTGGCGTACGAGTTGTTGACAGGGGCCCTTCCGCCTTCGCCGGATGCGGCGACAAAGTTGGCGAGTATCCGTGCCGACGTGCCGGACGCACTCGCGACGACGATCGCGAAATGTATGGCGACGCGACCCGCTGATCGTTGGGCGAGCGCGGACGAGCTGCGCGGTCGGCTGGCATCGATTGTAAAAGAACCCTCAGCATCGCGCGGCAAGCCATCGTCGCGAACCGCCGTGTACGTCGGCGCGGCGGTTGCGTCGCTGCTCGCGGCGGCGGCGGTTGCGGTGATGCGCAGTCGCGTCGAGCGCTTGCAGCTTCGCGTGGGTGCCCAGAGTCGGCTTACCTCCGAGCCTGGTCTCGAGGTGCAGCCCGTGATCTCGCCCGACGGTCGAGACGTCGCGTATGCCGCGGGGCATTCCCTGCAGATGCGCATTTACATACGGCCGGTCGCCGGCGGCAAAGCGATTCCGCTCACGACGGACACCACCGCGAATCAGTGGCAGCCGCGCTGGTCTCCCGACGGCACGCGCATCCTGTTCCTCTCGAGGGGCGGCGTTTTCAGCGCGCCGAGGACCGGCGGACAAGCGCGTCAGGAAATTCTAAATCCGGCCGGCACAATCGTGACATCCGCATTCTGGTCGGCGGACGGCCACGAGGTCGCCTACGTGCGCGGCGACTCGGTGCTCGCGCGCTCCATTCGCACCGGTGACGTTCGGCTCATCACCACCGGCGGCGACCTGCATTCATGCCGCTGGTCTCCCGACGGCGCTCGACTCGCTTGCGTCTGCGGCAACTCCTTCTATATGACGGTCGGAGCCATCTATGGCCTCGGTCCGATGTTCGGCAATCTCGCGCCGAGCAAGATCGTGCTCATTCCGGCGGCCGGTGGCGTGCCGCTGAGCGTGACGGACTCGGGCTCGCTCCATCAGAGTCCGGTGTGGTCGCCAGACGGCAGAACCCTCTACTATGTCTCGAACCGTCAGGGGGCGCGAGACATCTATGCGCTCGACGTGAGCGCGCGTACCGACCCCGTGCGGGTCACCCAGGGAATGGGCGCGCACTCCATCGACTTCTCGACCGATGGAAGGCGCATTGTGTACTCTGCGTACACGAGCAGCGCAAACGTCTGGGCGATGCCAATCCCGTCGAGCCCTCCCGGCTCGTTCGCATCGGCGGTAGCTGTGACGTCTGGCAATCAAACCGTCGAGGGTGTGCGCGTCTCCCCCGATGGCCGGTGGGTCATCTATGACTCGGATCTGAGCGGCAACTCCGACCTCTATCGAGTGTCCGTCGCGGGCGGCGAGGTCGAGCGGCTCACGCATGGGCCATTGGACGAGTTTCGCGGCGTGCTGTCGCCGAACGGCAACGAGGTCGCGTATCACTCGTTTCAAACGGGATCTCGAAACATGTTCCTGATTCCGGTTGGCGGCGGGACAGCGCAGCAGCTCACGCGGTCGACCGGTCATCTGTCGATGGCGAATTGGTCGCCGGACGGCACGGCGCTCACGCTGTTCGACATGACGAACGACGACGTCTTGGTAATGCGTCGCGACGCTCTGGGGCGGTGGACGCCACCCCGCTTCGTCGGCGGACGCGGCTGGCGGCCGGAATGGTCACCGGACGGGCGAACCATCGCGTTCGTCTCGCGAACCGATGGCCGGATCGGCTTGGTGCCGGCCGATTCCGGCGCGCAACGCGACCTGTACGTGCCACACGACCGCGAACCGTTGGCCGAGTTGGCGATCTTCGCGGCGAGCGGCCGCGAGATCTACTTCAAGAGCCATGACGCCCGCGGCCGAGCTTCGTTCTGGTCCATCCCGGTGACAGGCGGGCATCCGCGCCTGCTCGTGCGCTTTGACGATCTGGCCCGCGCGTCGAACCGCTTCGAGTTCGCCAGCGACGGCAAGCGGTTCTACTTCACCGTGGAGGATCGACAGAGCGACATCTGGATTGCCGACCTCGCGCCGCGCTAGATCTGGTCCGCGGACGCACCGGAACGGCGACGGTCCGACGAGCGCTGACAACGCGGTGCAAGGCGGAGCAAAGAACCCGCCGCCACGAGTCGACAGCGCTGTCGTTTCTGCAGCGACTTGTCCGTTGTTTCACGCCGGTGCAGTTTCAGCGGCCGGTGCCGAAAACGCAGACTACGGACCCAAGGGAGTCGTCATGGCAAATTTCAATTCGCCGGTCGAGCCGCCGTTCAGGCCCGCGAGCATCGGCGATCGCGTTCAGCACGCCCGTCGGCTTCTGGGCGTGTTCATTGGGTGGGACATAACCCAGGCTCACTTGGCCGAGTTCCTCGAGGTACCGGCGAGCACGGTTGCGGGGCTCGAAGGAGACGGCGTGCAGGTCGGGCCTTTCGTCGAGGCCCTCTGCTCGGCATTGGGCATGCGTCGAGAGTACCTGCTGTTCGGCCGTGAACCCATGGCGGGCATGATCAGCCAGAACGCCAAGGCTCGTTGGCGAACGCTCTTGCAGGCGGGCGACGTTCCCGGCGTGATCGCCGCTCGGCAGGGATTTAGAAAACTATCATAAGCGGTTGATCCGTAACTGGACGAGCGACGGAAGCTTCGCCCGGACATCCGGGCGACGGGCTCGGTCTTCGGGTTCGACCGGCAGTCCCGAGCGGAGCGCCGGGCAATCAGCCCGTGCACGGCGTTCCGAAACGCCGCGTCAGATCTCCGATGCACTCCAGCGGCGATTCGGATATACGACGCTCACGGGGACGCGGCTGGTCCCGTTGAACGTCACTGTGCTCGAGATCGTCATGACGTCGGTCGACACGCCGGAGCGGCTCGTCAACGAGGTCACGATGGTTCCCGATGCCGGATACGCCCCCTCCGTCGTCGGCAGCCGGACATTCGTTGCCGTGCCGGACACGGTCGTGTTGCTGACAAAAGGCGGCGTTCCAGTGTCGTCATTGTAAGACGTCGTCCCGTTGATCGTTACCATCTCAGTCGACAGGCCTCGATCGTTGCCGTCGTGTGACGAGCGACCGTCACCGTCGGCTCGAGATATGGCGACACGTACGTCCCGGTCACGGCGAGCTCGACTCGCGCGCTGGCGGCGACATCCGGCCTGAACTGATCGATCGCCTGTCCTCGAGCATCGAACAGGTAGATGCGCAGTCGAAAAGTGAAGTGGTCGAGAGGCTCGGCGCCACATGCGAAGCCGATATTCGGTCCTTGATAGACGCAGGATCGCGGATCGACGGCCGGCGGTTGCATCGCGGTTGCACCGACGAGATTCGTCAGGCCTCCGCAGCTTCCGGCGTCCACATGCTCGGCGTAGGACGCCAGCTTCGCGAGATAGTCCGAGTCCTCGGGATTGGCGATCGAATCGGCGCCAAGCGCCCGCAATCGCCAACGTGATGACGTACCCTCTTCAGCATCGGGAGCCCTCGATTCGATTCCGTGGAAAACCACCTCGGCGCTCGTCTGAGTCCGGCGGTTCTGCCGGAAGCCTGGCGCCTTTCCTTCGAATGATGCCGCGAGGATCAGGATCTGGAGATACGTAGTCGTACGTAGCCGAGGGTAGGCAAACGGGTTCGCGGGAACCGGCGGCCACGCTTAGGTTAATCCGCAGGCGCTGGTCGGAGCGCCTCCGGTCCGCGGGAAGGGATGGTCCCCTCCGATGTAGACGAACTGCCCGACAACTCAACCTCTTTTCGGACCCACGTGGCGGACACGGGTCAAAACGAAAGGAGGCCGTATGTCCAACAACCCCGCCCCGGGTCGCGGCGAACCGATCGCCCGCGACGTTCGTCCGCTGCCGCCCGCGCCGAGCCTCGAGTACGAGCGCAAGGACGCGAAAGTGCTGCTCAAGCAGATCCGCTCCGGCGATGCCGACGCCCTGCAACGCGTGCACTCGACGCACCCCGTCGCCCTTCGCGATCGCCGCCCCGACGAGCTCAAGCTCGCCGACGTCCAGCACGTGATCGCGCGCGAGCGCGGCTTCGCGAGCTGGCCGCGGCTCGTCGAGTATTTCGAGGAGATGGAACGCCACCGCAATGCGCCCCGGTTCAACAGCTCCGACGAGTCACTCGAGCAGCTCGAGGCGCTCGCACAAGGTGTTGTGCGACGCCACCAGCGCGGAGACGCGATTCTGGCGCGGGAGCTCGCCCACTTCGTGCCGCGCTTCTTCGCGCGGCCCATCGCCGAGATTCTGGCCACGCCGATCACCATCGACGAGGCTCGCCTCGTCGTGGCGCGCCACGAGCGGCGCGTGAGTTGGCAGGAGCTTGTCGAGGGCGCACGCGCGTCACGCGCCCGGCGCGAGCAACAGGTCTGGCAAGACGCGAACGGTCCCTTCTCGCGCGCAAGGACGGCCATGCGTGAGCATGACGTCGGCGCACTTGCCGCGATCCTCGACGATTACCCGGAGTTACTCACCCCGTCGGTCGTCGATCGCGAGTGGCGCGTGACAATAGCGGGGATGGCGCTCCACATCGAGCTCGAAACCAGGAACGACGACGCACGTCGCATCACCGAGCTGCTCGCGGCCCGCGGCGCCGACATCCAACTCGAGCTGAACGAGCGACTCCTCGGCTGGCCAAACGACGACGCGCGGCCGCGTGGCGGGCTGCGACCCGAAACCGTGCGCTGGTATCTCGAGCGAGGCGCCAATCCGGACTGGATGCCGCCGAACGGAATCACCGTCCTCGAGCACGCGATCGCGCGCTACAGGAACGCCGACGCCGTCGGCGTGATCGCCGAGCGCGTTCGACCGCGTCGCGCGCTGTGGATCGCGGCGGGATTGGGCGACGTCGACGGCGTGCGCAGCTTCATCGCCAAGAAGGGAAAGCTCACGCGCGCGGCCCGGCTGAATCGTCCCGATACGATGGCGATGGGGGTGATGTTCGGCGGACTGCCACCCCACGCGGATGCGGAAGATCTGGAGATCATGTGGGAGGCGTTCCAGATCGCCGGGTGGAACGAGCGCTGGCCGACGATGGACGTGCTGCTCGAGGCCGGCCTGCCGGTTGACTACTCCGCGTTTGGCTGGCCCCTCGTGCTCGAGGCGGTCAGCAACTTCATACATCCGCTTGCCGACTATCTCACCAGTCGCGGCGCCGATCTCGATCGCCACTGGGGCCCACCGGTGAACGGCTCAACGCGGTCCTTCCTGCGATCATTCGTCGAGAATCTTCACGATCCGAGGACCGAGGACGTTCAGAGAATGCTCACGCTCTGCGACGCGGGCACCGTCGACGAGATTCTCGCGAAGCGCGACGCGAAGCGGCGGTCGCCGCCGCGACCGGCGCAGCGGACTTTGCGCGCCATGCAGCTCGCCGCGGACGACGCCGCCCGGCAGGCACAGTCGATGGTGACGACGGAGAACATGGTGGTCGGAATCCTTCGCGTTGAGAACGGCGTCTTTGGGGAGTTGTTCAAGGGGAGCGGAACGGACATGCCAAAGTTGCGAGCGATGGTCGGAGCCCGGCTGCTTCCGGATGAGGATCCTCTCATGGGGCAGGAGCTTCCCGCGGATCCGATCGCCGAGGCGGCCGTGCGCGGAGCGGCCGCCGAGGCGGAAGCGCGTCACCGTGATTGGGTAGGCCCTCACCACCTCATCGCCGGAATCTTGAATCAGCAGAGCGGGGCAGGTGCGCGATTGCTGAGGGAGGTTGGGATGAACGAGGCGCGAGCGCGGGAAAGACTGCGCGGCGGCCTATAGGCCGTGGTCCAGCGCGTGTGTCTAGCGAAGCACTTGGATCGGATCGGCGCGTGTCGCGCGGAACACCGGCACGACCAGCGCCGCCGAGGCGCTTGCGATCAACAACACGAGCGCCGCCGCGAGGGCAATCGGGTCGAACGGCGGAATTCCATAGAGTGTGCTTCGCAATGCCGCCCCGACGATCGCCATCCCGACGCAACCCACCGCGAGTCCAGCGACCATCCAACGCGCACCTTGTCGCACGACGAGCCGCGCGATCTGACCGCGGGTCGACCCCAACGCGACGCGCACACAGAACTCTCGCTCGCGCGACGCCGCCATCGCCGCGAACATCGCGTACACACCAACCGACGCGAGCAGCAGCGCCAGCACGCCGAACGCGGAGAGCAGCGCCGCCGGAAGCCGCCGGCTGCTCAACGCATCGTCGATCCGTGCGCGCAGCGGCCGCACGTCATACAGCGGCATCGCGGCGTCGATACGCAACAACGCCTGTTGAATTGGCTTTACGAGGGCGAGCGGATCGCCTTGTGTCCGCACGAGGAACGTGTCGCCCCAAGGCGACTGCCGCATGGCGGTGTATGCGACCGGTTCGGGCGCCTCGCCTGGCCCATTGCGAACGTCGCCGACGATGCCGACGACTTGCATCACCGGCGCGGTGGGATCGGGACCCATGCGCACACGAGCGCCGATGGGATCTCCCGCCGGCCAGAACCGCCGGGCGAGACTCTGCGTGATGACGACCGCCGGAACGCCGCCAGGCAAATCCGTCGGCTCAAACATGCGCCCGCGTACAAGTGGGATGCCGAGGGTGCGAAAGTAGTCGTCGGAGACAGTGACCGTGATGACAAACCGCGGCGGATCAGACGGCGCCGGCGGCGCATCGGCGAGCGCAAATCCATCTCGGCTCAACATGGCGCCCGGCAAATCCGTCGTGATCGCGACGCCGCTGACGCCGGGCAGCGCACGAAGCTCCGCCTCCGCCTGGCGTTGAAACGCGCCGCGGTCGTCGAGCGTCGCGTAGCGCGTCGACGGCAGCCGCAACGTCATCGTCAATACGCCGTCGGGATTGAAGCCGAGCGGCACGTGCGCGACCGCCCAGAGACTGCGAGCGAGCAACCCTGCTCCCATGAGCAAGCTCATACAGAGCGCGATCTGAGCACCGACGAGGAGCCCGCGCAGGCGTCGGGACCGCGGGCTCTCGGTCGCGCCGCGCGATTCGCCGCGCAGCGTGGCCTGCGGGTCGGCGCGTCGAACCGACAGGGCAGGGCCGAGCCCGAAGGCGATTCCCGCGGCGAGCGCCACGCACGAGGTGACGACAACGGCTCCGACGTCGAGCGACAGATCCGCGTACGATGGAATGGCCGGAAGCGCCAATCCGCGAAGCACACGCAAGCCGATAGCGGCCAACACCAGGCCGACGCAACCGCCGGCAAGCGAAAGCAGCGTGCTTTCGGTCAGGAGTTGGCGTGCCAGTCGCCCCCATCCGGCACCGAGCGCGACGCGCACCGCGAGCTCGCGGCGTCGCGTGAGCGTTCGTCCAAGCAACGCGCCCGCGAGATTGGCGCACATGATGAGCAACACGAGTCCCGCGCTCGCCATCAACACCAGTAAGGGACGGCGAGTGTCGCCGGCGAGATCATCGCGCAGTGGTGCGGCGGTCAACGTGACGAGATCGTCGCCGTCGCCGGGATGCTCGCGTGCGAGGTCCTTCGACAGTCCGCGCAGCGCACGGCTGGCGTCCTCCGCACGTGCCGCGGCGTCGAGCCGGGCGACGAGACCGAGCCACGCGCGTCGCCGCGCACGAACCGGATCGCGCAAGGTGGGCCCGAGGTCGAGCGGACGCCAAATGTCGACGTCGCCGATGGGTCCGACGAAATCGCGCGGGAGGACGCCCACGATCGTGTGCGGGTTGCCGAACAGATCGATCGAACGACCTACGGCCGTGGAGTCACCGCCGAACAGTGCCTGCCATGCGCGATAGCTCAACACCACGACGCGTTGCGCCCCGGTCACCGCGTCTTCGTCAGCCAATGTCCGGCCGATGAACGGCCTGACGCCGAGTGTCTGAAAGAAGCCGGCGCCGGCAAGAGCGCCACTCAATGGATGAGGGCCATTGGCCGACGAATAGGTGACGTCTTGCTTCAGAGGCGAGAAGACGCCCACGCGCGAGAGCGCGCGTACGCGCTGCCGAATGTCGCCGATCGCCGCGGCGCTCAGCGCGATCCGTCCGCCGCCGTCGTTGCGTTGTGCGTAAACACTCATCAAGCGATCGGCGTCGGTATACGGAAGCGCATCCAGCAGCACGGATTTCACGACGCCGAAGACCGCGGCGTTGGCGCCAATGCCGAGAGCGAGCGTGACGATTGCGAGCAAGGTAAACAACGGCGCGCGAGTCGCGGAACGCACGCCGAATCGAACGTCCTGCGCCAGATCGCCGAGCCAATTGCGTCGTCCGAGCGCGCGCTGATCTTCGGCGAGCAATCGCGAGCATTCGTCACGCACGACGTTGACACTTCCGAATCGCTCGAGTGCGGCTGCGCGCGCCGCTTCGGGGGACATGCCACGAGCGATGTAATCCTGAATGCGGCGCTCAAGGTGGAACGCGAGCTCGTCGTCGACGTCGTGCGCCGCGGGGCGATCGACGATGACGGCTCGTTTCGTCCGACGCGGATCCGGTTTCTCGCGCATGCTCATTTCGCCCACGAGGGACGCCGCGTGGTATTCACCGCGTCGTTGACCGCGGCGGAGAAGCGCTGCCACTCCGACGTCTTATCGCGGTGCTGTCGTTTGCCCACGGCGGTGAGGTGATAGTACTTCGCGCGGCGGTTGTTCTCGCTGACGCCCCACTCCGCCTTGATCCATCCCTTTCTCGTCATGCGATAGAGGGCGGGATACAGCGAGCCCTCTTCGACGCGGAGGATGTCCGTCGTCGCGCTCTCGATCCAGGCGGCGATGCCATAGCCGTGCATCGGCCCCCAGGAGAGCGTCTTGAGAATGAGGAGCTCGAGGGTGCCTTGGAGCAGCCCGAAGTCCTTTTCGACCACGTGATTCCCTCGATGCGAAACCAGCGCCTGTGTTTCCCTATGCCCGTCTAGGGATAACCGGCGTCACCTAGACGCGCAAGGGGGAGAGTCATGATCGCGGCGCGGCGCCAAGTGGACCGCGCCCGGACAGTAGCCGTTAGCGTTTCACATCAGGTATCAGGTGCGGCATGCAAACCAGAACCACCGCCGCCCGTCTGGGCTCACGCTCGACATCAGCCCGCGGATTGAATTATCCCGGCTCTCGAAACTGCCTTGGAGCGTCTGCGCATCAAACGTGTAAGGCATCACTCCGGCATCACGCAACCGAAAGAGAAAGTTCTGTATACTGTTCCGCGCTTCGGCGCGGCTTGGCAGCTCCCACCAGATCGCTTCGATGCCAGTAAGCTCTCGATTGCGCTGCTCCGCAGCTCGCGACATGTGACGACAGCGCTGTCGACCAGCGTCGCGACCGCTCCGTTCTCGCCCCTCAGAGAAAGCTCCTTTCCGCCTGCGCCGATGACCACCTCCGTAATGCTCGAGTGGCCTGCCACCGCGGGGGATGTCGTGACGCTCGGCGGAATCGGCACAGGCTCTCGAACTTGGCGACCCGCCTGCCGAACCGAATCGCTGGACGAGGCCTGCGTCGATGGGGCGGTTCTCGTGGCGAGAAGAATCGCGGTGGCGGGCTGGATCAAAAGGCTGAGGAATGCGGCGAGGAACAGGACGACGGATGCTCGTCCAGCGGCCTTCCGCGCGTCGGATCCGAGCGCATTGGGGATGTGAATGATACCGAACTGCCGCCGCCGACGATCGCCAGAACGCCGAACAACACAGCGGCGTACACAAACCCGGTCGAGACATCGGTCAGGCTATCTGGCATCGTATTCCCTTGGGCGAAGAGGGCTCGGTCATGGCCGGCATCCTCGGCATAGAGCTACCATCCGCCGATGGATGCGCCGCGAATTCGACAATCAATATGCGATAACTAGTAACGGTGCACGAGGCGACGGCGCTGGCATCGATCCGGGCGTACGCTCGGTCGCTCAGTCAGGAGTGCGGGAACGCGGGTACCAGGAAGCCGTTATCCGGGTTCTCGACCATCCAGCATCGCCGCGCCCGCCGCGGCCATGGCGACGACCATCGCGTCCTCGACCACTGCGGCGGCCGTCGGCGGCATGAGCTCGCTGAGCGCGCGACGCATGCGATACGACGCATGTGCACTCGCGAAGGCGACGAGCGCACCAACGATGGCGGACGTGCGGCGATTCCCTCCCGTCCGATTGGCCACGATCGCACCCACCAATGCGCCGGCCGCGACGCGGCCCGCGAGCGCGCGAGGCTCGATGCGATCGGGAATTGTCGGCAGCTTGTCCGCGACCAGTTCGCCGAGGGCGAGCGTTTTCGTAGCGCCATTCGGCACGAGCGCCGCGACCCCGGAGGTCGCCCGCGCTCCCGAGGCCGCCGCGAGGAGCGCCACTGGGATCAAAGCCCCGCCCGTTTCATTCTCCATACCGGCTCACTGCGCAAAGAGCCGGCCCGCCGTCCTTGGTAAACCTCACTCCACGATACTGCGTGCACCTGGCAATGCTCAGAACGTTGCCTGCCAGTGCACGAACACGGTCGACGTCCGCGGTGCGATCCGGAAATTGGTGCCCGTCTGCGGCGGAAAGTCCGTCGGCGACTGCACCTGCCAATCGAGCGTGAACGTGAGCCGCGACGTAGCGTCGTACGAGGCGCCGAGCACCCAATAGTTGTACGCCGGCGTGTTGCCCAGATAGTTCGCCGCCGATGGAGCAGTGTTGGGGGTGAAATGATCGTAGCGGCCTACGATACTGAAACTCGAATGCCGCGCCGGATCGAACCACTCCGCGGGCCGTCCGATGAGAAATGCGGAAAGCACGCGGCCGGTCGAGTCAGCGACGACGCGTGGCGACGCCGCCGTGTTCAGGCCTGTCTCGCTCTCGTCCATCCGCTGCGCAAGCTCGGCGCCCGCGGTGATGCGGCGCTCCTTCACCGCGGCGAAGATTCCCCAGCGGTCGCGCCGCAGACCGTCGCCCACCGGGTTGACGGCGGCGCTCGCGAAACCGCTTGCCAGCCACCCCTTGTAGACCCACGGCGTGATCACGAACGATCTCAGAATCGGACTCAGAGAATCGTGCCCCGCCAGCGGCGTGAACGATCCGCGAATGGCGACATCCTTGAATCGGTCGCGCTCGAACGAGGTATACCCCGGCCCGTTCGTGATCGTCCCATAGATCTCTCCCCACGTGTTGCCGAGTGTCGCGAGCCCCGCGACGCCGGCGTCCGCCGACGAGAAGAAGCCGTCGCGCTCGACCGCCACCTGGCCGAGATATCGCGGCCAGTACTGCTCCTGATGATCGATGATCACGGTGTGGAGCACGCCGATGCGGCCAAGGAGCGAAGATCCGGTACCAAACGCGTTTCGCAATCCAGTGTATTGCGCGTACGCGTACTTGATCCGGATCGCCCAGCCCTGGTAAAAAGCGTTCTGCGCGGCATTGCTGTTCTGAAAGACGTCCGTCGTGACACGGATCGCGCCGTTGTCGCCGGCCGGCATTCGAAAAGTCAAATAGGCGCGATCCAGCCCAAACTGATTCGGGTTCGAACCGCCCAATCCGGCCTTGGCGGCGGAATCCGTTCGATATCCGTAACTGCCGAAGATGACTCCCGAGAAATCCAATTGCGGGGTGACGGGAGCCGGTGGCTGCTGCGCTCCGGCCAAGGCCGGAGCGAGCGCGATCGCGGCGTAAAAAGCGAGGGACTGCGCGAGGCGAGCGTTCATGTGTGGTGGCGAAGGGACATGGAGAGTCGTGACGTGCCGCGTGAGGTGCCTACAAACGGGCGACCGTCGTGTCTCTGCGCTTTCACGGGTTCGTAACGGCGACGTAACCGCATCACTCGGGTCAAGTGGGCCGGAGAAACGCCACTAGGACGACACCTCGAACCAACACCGCGAACCTATCGCCAAACCAAGAGGGCGAGCGAAAAAAGCGAACCGAGACGACGACTCATCGTAGTTCTCGTTCGCTCTCATTCGCTCGCCTTTTCGCTTCGCCGTTTCGGTTCGCCGTGTGGGTTCGCCGTTTGGGTTCGCCGTTTGGGTTCGCCTTCCGGCTGTTACGCGCCTGTTACATGACGTTACCTCCCCGGTTGCACACCACAGCGACCGTTCGGCCGTTGCAAGGTTCCACCACCCCGAATGGAGACCACCGTGAACCGTCGGTCAGCGACCGCCGCCGCGCTCGCGCTGAGCGCTTGGGCTTGTAGCGCAGACTCTTCAAAGAATGCGAACGACAACACTCACCCCGCCGCGGCGACCCGGACCGCTACATCCGGCGCCGATCTCACCGGCGCCGGTGCGTCCTTCCCGCAGCCGATCTACGCAAAATGGATTTCCGACTATGCCTTTCCAGCACAGTGGGATCCGAAGCTTGGAATTCACGTGACTTGAAGTCGCGGC
>JADMIO011605965.1_pt1 | contig 92528 bp, 74 predicted proteins | sample 8958161 | NCBI WGS metagenome assembly JADMIO01 (sample SAMN16585339, study PRJNA669376) | soil metagenome | isolation source: Crop rotation soil | place: USA: Cullars Rotation, Alabama | collected 2011
GCCGCGACTTCAAGTCACGTGAATTCCAAGCTTCGGATCCCACTGTGCTGGAAAGTTGTGAGCACCGGCAACAAAAAGAATCACCCCGGCATGAAACAATACAATACCCCTGACAGTTGGCTTTTTCATGATTGCATATTTTACGGTTGATGAGTACCGGGCTTCCGGTTAACAAGAGAATGAGGATGGAGGATGTGTTAACAACAACAAGCCACGCGCAGCCTGCCTGGCTCAGCAGAAGAAGAATACGATACCACAATACCGTTTGTTACATAAAATAAGGGTTGCAACATAATCAGTCTACTGATTTAGTAGACAAATGTACAAATCTGGGGCAGATTTTCAAAAAAGCCAAAAAATATGTACGGTTGTAGCCGAAGCTGATTAATTTTGACGGTATCCGATCCCCGATTCTTGCACTTTATACACTAATGAACATGGAAAAAATTTATTTAAGCGATTCCGGTCCCAAAGTATCTCCAGCCATTTACGGATTTTACAGGTGGGCTACCGAAGCACCCGATACCCAGGCGTCTATGGAGAAAATTGTCAATCTCTGTCTTGAGTTGGGGATCAACACGTTTGACCATGCCGATATTTACGGCGGCTACCGGTGCGAGGAAATTTTCGGCAACCTTATCAAAGCCAAATCATTCAAACGCGAAGACATTGTATTGTTTACAAAATGCGGGCTGCGGCTGCCAGACGCTGCGCACCCGGATATTCGCGTAAAACACTATGATACTTCCCGCGCGCATATCCTTACCAGTGTAGACAATTCACTGCGCAAGCTGAAAACAGATTATATCGATATCTTTTTACTTGATCATCTTGACCCTCTCTCCAGCCTGGAAGAAACAGCACTTACCCTATCACAATTGCGGGATTCAGGAAAAGTCAAAAACATCGGGGTTACCAATTTCTCCGTTTTCCAGCACCAGTTGCTGGCATCTTACCTGCGTGTGCCCATTGTAACCAATCATATTGAATTGAACCTGCTCAATACTTCAGCGCTTGACAATGGCCAGGTTGATTATATCAAACAACGTTACATGCGCCCTCTCGCCTCTGCTCCGCTGGCCGGTGGCCGGATAGCAACCGGTACGGACGAAGATGCTATCCGTGTACGGAGGAAGCTGGTGGAAATCGCCAAAAAATACGACGCCGATATCGAATCTATCGCTGTCGCCTGGCTGGTAAAATTTGGTGCACTTCCTTTAATTGGTACTACCAGCGAGCAGCGCATCCGCAACATTGTAAATGCTTTCAAAATAGATTTGGACAGGCAGGATTGGTACGAGTTGTATGCGTCAAGTAAGTTGTAAGTTCTAAGTTGTAGGTTATAAGTCCGTTTGCGATGCGGCCACGCTACACGCATTCCACTCAATAAAAAACCGCAGACACGCAATTATCTGCGTTCTGCGGCTTGTTGGTTTGTGTATCAGTCTATCGTCAAAAACAAGCTGTTCACTCGGGTTGGCTGGAAGATACATGTCCGGCAAAAGGACTTATAACTTATTACTTAAAACTTACGCTCAGTTGTAGGTTATAAGTCCGTTTGCGATGCGGCCACGCTACACGCATTCCACTCAATAAAAAACCGCAGACACGCAATTATCTGCGTTCTGCGGCTTGTTGGTTTGTGTATCAGTCTATCGTCAAAAACAAGCTGTTCACTCGGGTTGGCTGGAAGATACATGTCCGGCAAAAGGACTTATAACTTATTACTTAAAACTTACCACTATTGAATCAGTATCTTCCTGCTGAAACTATAACCCGGTTTTTGCACCTGCAATATATACATCCCGTTTTTCACGGCACTAGTCAAAGCAATATCATAGCTGCCAGAACCCGGCATTTTAATGGTACCCATTTGCAGTAACTGCCCACCCAGGTTGTTGATACGGTATTCAAAAACACCAGTTATGTTTTTAGTAGCCAGATGGATACTGCCACGCGCAGGATTGGCCACTGTCATGTACCTTTCTGAACTTATACTACCACTTACCACTGCAATTTTTGAAAGCTGGGTTTTGCCATCCTGGTCTACACTCCGCAAACGGTAATAGGTTTGTTCATTGAGCGACTTGCTATCCGTATATGCATACTGCTGTTCAGAACTGACATTTCGCGCAACCAGATTGCCGATGGTGTAAAAGCTGATGCCATCATCGCTGCGTTGTATCTCGTAATGACCGACATTGATTTCATTGCTGGTTGTCCAGTTTACCACCGCAAAGCCATTGTTATTATAAGCACTGAACTGCAATACATTAACCGGCAACGCAAATGAAATGCTGCCGAATGTAAATGAGCCAAAAGAAGAAAGGCTATTGGAGCTAATAGTACCCGTGGTTGAAGTGTTGCCGGCGGCACTGCCGCCTGCCTGCGTCCACAAACCGCCAATATAGCTGGCTACCCTAATGCTGCTGAGCAGATACTGAGGCATGGCAATTTTACTGTTATTCCAGTTCATATCTACCGTAGCCGTGCCACCGCTTATTTTATTCAATATCCAGTATTCGTTGGGGTCAACCGTTACCAGCGGGGCAGCCACATTACTGGTGTTGGTTGTAGGACCAGCATACCGCGCATTAAAAACAGAAGCTGCGGACAGGCTGCTCATGGCAATGGTTCTTTCCACTGTTCCATTTCCTAAGGGAAATACAAAAGCTGTATTGCCATTTTTTGTTACCCACCCATTTACATGTTTGCTGTCGCCATCACCGGTATAAGAAGCGCCGGCTTCGTATATCAGATAGTTGGGTGTAGCAGACGTACTGATCACACCTGTAGTAAATGTATGCACACCGCTAACACTTACATCATTGCTGAGCGTGATACCCGCGCCATTGTCAGATACCAGGTTGAATGTTTTGAATGGCTGCGTGCCCGACACAGTTTGCAAGGCGGAACCATTCAAGTACAAAGTCCCGGTGCCGGCTGCCATGCTGCTTTGCCCGTTCACCAACTGCTGTTGCACATACAGGTTACCGCTATTGGTAAGTGCTGCACCGGATGCATTGGTAAAGGAGCCGTTTACAAACAATATGGTGGAAGGTCCGGTTATATAAAGTGTTCCATTGTTCTGCAAATTTACCTGGGCCTGTGTGGTACAAATACCGGCCAACACCATTGCCGCAGTAAAAAATAAGTTTGTTTTCATCTGAACTGGCTTTTAAGTTGACTATTTATTTGATTTCAGTTCGTTGATTGTTTTCTTCATTTCGTCAATCTGCTGTTGCAATTCTTTTATGGAATTGATCAGCACCGGCACCAGCTCCGCATAATTCATACCCAGGTTTTCTTTTGCCTCATCGCCCGATACTACCTGTGGAATAATCTTTTTCACCTCCTGTGCTATCAAACCAATTTTATGCTGACTGGGATTGTCCTTCCAGTCGTAGCTCACAGGTCTCAGTGCCAGTACTTCCTTTAACCCGTAGTTTAATGGAAGAATATTTTTCTTCAGTCGGATATCAGAAGTCTGAATGGTTCCATTGGCAGACCATACAGCTGACCAGCGGTTGGTGGTGTTGCCCAGCGCGTAGGCATTGTCCTGCCCGGGAATCATTCCTGCACTGGTAATGCGCATGCGTTCCGTATTAATGCCTGAACTGGTGGTATAAAATATGAGGCTTTTGTTATTGGTAGAATTACCAATCACAAAATCATTGCCGGTAGTATAGAGATAAGCATTGTTGGCACCGCCTAAAATACCGGTAGCGGAATATGTGCTGGAATTGATACCCATGTCTATATAGTTAACAGTTTCGCTGCCATTGTCTGCTGTAGCTACTACATCGGAAGATGCCGCAGTACCATTAGACTGGTTCTGGATATTCAATTGCAGGTAATTATTATTGTTGCCCCTGCCCACGATGGCATTTACAGAGCTGGATGTGCCGGCATCTACCAGTAATTTCTCACGGTTGGTACCAGAAAAACTTTCAGTGCCGATGCCTACCGAAAGGCTGGTATTGCTGCGATCACCCAAAATAATTTCGTTTGGCAATGTTGCGGATGCATTGTATCCAAGCGCGGTTGAATTGGAAGCGGTACCGGAGGCTGAAGCGCCTGCCCCGATAGCGGCGGCATTTGCGTTGAACCCAATAGAAGCACCGTTGCCGATAGCTATACCGTTATTACCGCTCACTGTTGCAGCGTTGCCGATAGCAACCGCAGGACTTACACTGTAAGCAACATTTGAACTGGTACCAATGGCAATGGAGTTAGCACTGTTGGTGGTTGCTGTATTACCGATAGCAATGGCGCTGTTGGCATTGGTTACGGTTTTATTTGCAAGCGTACTATTACTTCCGATGGAAATAGCATTGGATGCATTGGCAGTTGCATTGGAACCGATAGCTACCGCATCAGTAATACTGTATGCAGTAACGGCGGCAGAGCCGATGGCAACTGAAGCGGTGTTATTGGCTGCCGCACCATTACCGATAGCAAATGAATTGCTGCCATTGGTGACTGCGCTGTTACCGATAGAAAACGAGTTGTCTGTATTTACACCGGAACTGTTTCCGATGGCAAAAGCGTTGGTATGGTTAAATCCCACATTAGCGCTGCTGCCTATTGCGTAAGACTGTGTAGAATTGCTGAAAGACGCGCCGGTACCCAGAGCCAGCGAGTTCTGATCAAAACGTGCCGTCTGACCACCATTTACTTTTATCACAAACGCCTGTGCGTCGGTAGTACCAATAAAGTTAGTATTGGGGTTAGTACCTGCATTGCCGGTGAGTGCCCATGCATTGATAGCAGATGAACCAATCTTTTTTACCACACCGTTTACAATGGTGAGTACGCTGTCGCTGCTGCTGCCTACCTGCAAACCAGAAAGGTACAATGGGTTAGATGCCGCTGTTACATGCAGTTTATAAGCCGGGCTGTTGTTACCAATGCCCACGTTACCGGAACCGTCGATGCGCATTCTTTCATTGGCAGACTGTGATGTACCGCCCGTCATGAATACCAGTGATTTGCCGGATGAACCCGTGGCCATTAAAAAGTTTTGCCCGAGATTATACAGGTATGCATCATTGGAACCACCCATTACACCGCCGGCATAGTTACTGCCGTTGATACCCATGTCTACATAGTTGCTGGTCTCGCTGCCGTTATCAGCAGTTGCCACTACATCAGACGAGGCGCTGGTGCCGGAAGAAAGGTTTTGAATATTCAACTGCAGGTAACTGTCTATAGTGCCTTTGCCTACAATGGCATTTACCGAACTGGTAGTGCCTGCATGCACCAGTAATTTCTCCGGGTAAGTACCGTTGAAAGAAGAAGTACCGACGCCCAGGTTGCCACTGGTGGTCAACCGCATCTTTTCCGTATTGTTGGTAATAAAAGGAAGATCGAAATTGTTGATGGTACCGATTGTTTTGATGGAAGCCACACTGTTACCGCCCTGACTCCAGTTGGTGCCAGAACCGGTAGGCAGGCTTTGCGCACTAATATTCCAGTTGGTACCGTTGCTCACCACACGTACACTTTCGTTCGCTTCATCCAGCAACCAGCTGGTGATGCCATCAATGGTCTGTGATGAAGTGGTAGCAATAGTAAGCAAAGATGTATTGGAACTGGTGTTTTTGATCCAGTAAGCGCGGCCAATACAGGCAGTTGCATCGGGCAGCGTTACTGTGGCTGCCGAAGTGCCGGTAAACACCAGCATATTGTCTGTTGCCGTTACCGCGTTACTGGTGGTAAATGCGCGGTAGTTAAGTGACAGCGATCCCCTGATATCAAGTGTGGAATTGGGGGTGGTGGTACCCACGCCTATTTGCGCACTGGCTTTTGCAGCAAATAATAGTACAGTGGCAACACCGGTTATAATTTTTGTAGTGCGTTTAGATGGTTTCATAGCAATAAACAGTTTAGGTATAGTTATGTTTGGTTATTAGTTGATCCTTCTCCACTCGGTCCCATCTGATAATATCTCGTAATAGTTGGCACCTGCAACTGTACCCAGGCTGGTAGTATTAGTACTGGCATCGGTTCTCACGGTCTGTGTTAAGGTGATGGCACCGGTACCCTGGTTCAGCAAGCGGTAGATCCTGCCTGCACAACTGGCAGCTGCGGGTAAAGTCCATGTAGCAGCAGTACTTGTATTAATGATCACATAATCAGTAGCAAGAATGGTATATGCACCGGTAACGGTGCGGTAAGACATGGCCAGTGATCCTGTTACAGATAATGTAGAAGTAGGGTTCGTGTTACCGATGCCTACATTGCCGGCGCCGGAAATACGCATTCTCTCCGTTGCATTTGATTGTGTGGCATTCGGTGTTGTAAAAAAAACAACGGGTTTATTATTACCCAGGTTTCCCAGCACAAAATCATTGCCGGCTGCATATAAGTAAGTATTATTCACACCATTCAATACAGGCACGGCTGTGTTATTATAGGCGCTTGAATTAATACCCATATCAATATAGTTGGATGTTTCGGTTCCGTTATCAGCAGTGGCTACCAGGTCGGAGCTGGCGCTGGTTCCGGCAGAACGGTTTTGAACATTTATCTGGAGGTAGTTATCGATGCTACCTTTACCGGTCATCAGGTTATACGAAGTGGTAGTACCAGCATCAATCAATAACTTCTCCGGGTTGGTAGCATTGAATGCATTGGAGCCAACCGCCATACGGCCGCTTTGCAAACGCATGATCTCAGACATACCATTGATATAATGATAGCTTTTGAAAACAATCGGTTCATCACCATCATCTCCGATAATAAATTCAAATCCGCCGTTGTTGGCGGTTCCGGTTGAACCAAATTCAAAATAATCTGTGCCGGCAGAACTTCCCTTTACGCGGAAATTGCCATTGACATCCGTATACATTTTTGGTTTATAAAAAGACGCATTCGGCGCTTCAAACTGCATGGCAGAACGTACATAGGTCACTTTTTCATTATCGTCGTTATAATCAGTATATCCCTGCGTAAGACCGAGGGTTTGCCGGCGGCCGAATTCCAGGTAAGACTGACCGTTTGATTTCAGGATCATTTGCTTATCATCGCTGGTCCCTAAAAAGTTGATGGAGGGGTTAATATTGGCATTACCTGTCTGGCTCCAGCTAATGGCTGAACTACCGGGTAAATAGTTTACCACATTCCAGTTGGTGCCGTTGCTTACTATTGTTACCGTTTGGTAAATTTCATTGAGCGTCCAGCTGGTAAGCGCATCAATGGTTTGAGAAGAAGTAGTAGCAATGGTTAACACCGGTGTTGGACCGGTTAAGCTGGCATTCTTTATCTGGTAACTCCTGCCTGCAATTCCCGCTGCAGAGGGCAAAGTAAGTGTGGATGCAGAAGTGCCGGTAAACACTAATATATTATCAGTAATAGCAGCCGTTGTACCGGCGGTAAATGTCCTGTAGCCGGTAGACAGAGAGCCGCGAACATCCAGTGTTGAATTGGGTGTGGTAGTACCCACACCTATTTGCGCAGACACTACTGCTGCAGAGAACATTGAGGTGATTAAAAGAAAAAAGGTTTTCATGAACAATTGCGTTTGATGGTCATTAATGGCTCTAATAACGCAGCATCCTGATTTTTAATTTAAATTTAATAGCGTTATTCATAAACATTGAATACTTACCAGACACTAAGAGGTATGCTATTAAATGTTAGGAAAACACTTATTCTTGTGGGGGAACAGCGGCAGGTAATATGGCCGTAATTGGTGCGGGTTTGATGGGTTTTGATTTGGCATGATTCCATTCCCAGTTGACGCCCACTACAAAATAACGTCCTTCGGCAAAAGGATTAAAACTATAGACGGGAAAAGTCCATTGATTGTAAGAGAAGCCAAGTAACAAACCCGGATCCACCAGTGCGTTGGTGGCGTACATGCGCGTGTGTTGTATTGCTATACCGGTATACATCCAGTTGAGTGGCTGGTAATAGAGCTCAGACCAATTGTAAAAGAAATTGTCGTACTGTGTTTCTGCTGATACACTGTATTGCGCCTGTGAGGAAAAGCCAAATTTCCGGTAGCTGCATTCGGAATTGAGTCCAACGGAACCTCCTTTCAATTTACCGGCCATACCACCAATAATAGGCGTGAGCGACCAGGAAAAATCATTAGCAGCAGAAAAAGTACGGCCTGCGTACAGGGAGAAGGTATTGATGTCTTCATAATTGTATCTCGCCTCGGCATACCATTTATGTTTGTTCTCGTAATGAGCCACCGGGGCCAAAATACTGGGTGCGGCGCCGCCGATAAAAGAGTATTGCTCCACCATCAGTTTCTGCTGACCATCCGCTTCGTAAAACAAGCTCGCCAAAATCAGTATGGTGAAAGCTTTACGCATACTTTCTTTCGTGCATCACTACTTCGGCAGAATGCTTTACGGTAACGGTCACTTCAGCATTCATCAGTCTGTCTAAAATAGATATCTCTTTCAAAAACGGGTTCCAGAAAAAAACCAGTTTATCAATCGGCGTCCATAGAATTACCCAGCTGAAAATATCCATGGCGTTGCCTATAATTAAATGAATACGGTTTTCTTCATTTAACAACGTGAACTTTAATATATGGCTGATTATGACGATAGCCATACTGATGCACAACAATTTGTAGGCGCCTTTCTTAAACTTTATGAACTCCGCTTCCTTGATTACTTTTTGTATAGAGAAATGGCGTCGTACAGCGTGTATTAATGGCTCAACATACTGCCGGTCACTTTCATTGGTGCATACCAGTTTGTACCGGAGTTGTGAATGTCTTTTTATAGCAACAATGGATGAAGCGATGTATTTTTCGAATTCGTGGCTCAGCTGCCTTTTATAAATAGGCGATGGATCATGTTTATTAAAATAGCTATCTATCGTCTGTTCATCAACAGTTAAAAAAATAGCAATATTTTTTAACAACATCTTGTCCATACGGGTAGAGATTATTACTGCCTGCTTTGCAGGATCTGAATAATGTTTGACGGCGATCAATAACCACCGTAGGTTATTGACCGGGTCTGTAGCCACTTAGCAAACGGGTAATACTGCCATGTATTATTTTCCAAAGGGCAGTTTTTGCTGCGCTAGGGGTAAATATTCAGCACACTACATAGTCTTATGTATAATTTGGACTGGAATTTCCTTGAGGCCGGCGTTCCGGCGTATCAGTCAGATGAGGCGTTTAAGACAAGGTATTGATTAATAAAACAAGCAATTCGTAGTTTTTCAACGCATCCCCAGGGAACTGCCCGTTCGGAGCGGAGCTTCAGCTGGGTAAACGGAGAGGCATTGACGTATACTGATGGGAATAACAATGAACCCAGCAACGGCGGCACCTTGTTAATTGACAGGGCCCTTTTTATTTACTGGAACAAACTCAGTTGTAAACGCGGAGCGGCCGGTTTTTTCTTTTTTGCCGGCGCAGGAAGCGAAGGGAGTAGCAAGGAAGTGCGGTTGGCAATGGTTGATGCAGGCATCAATTCCGACGCCGCAATGTGATAAAGGGCAGTAGCTGTGTAGCGCGATGCATGAATAACCTGTACGCCGTTGGCGCTGCTATTGAACAGAGCGGTTACCATTTCAGGATTATTGTTTTCTTTGGAAAGATGGGAAAGAAAAACATGTGTCATAAAAGCGGGCCGGTGATCCATAAAAAGCTGCAACGCCTGCACATTAGACATATGCCCATACTTGCTGCTGATGCGGTTCCGCAAAAAAACAGGATAACGGCTATTGGCCAGCAGGGTTTCATCGTAATTCGCTTCCAAAAAGATACCGTGGCACATTTTGAAATAATGAATCACATTCTTGCAGGCTGCACCGATATCAGTAAATACGCCAATGGTTGTACCACTATAACTGATAACAAAACTGTGCGGGTCAATAGCATCATGCCACTTCGGAAAAGCAGTAACAGACAGGTTGCCCACCTGTACCGGTTCAAAAGCATTGAACGACCGTATGAGTTGTTCATTTAACAAAAAACCGCAGGCCCGGTAAGTACGTGCTGTAATGTAGACAGGGAGATTGTATTTCTTTACCAGCGTGGGTATACCTGTAATATGATCGGTATGTTCATGAGTAACAAACAGCGCTTTTATTTTTGCGGGATCCAGATCAAGACTGCGCATTCTCTTTTCAATTTCCCGGCAGCTAATCCCCGCATCTATCAATACAGCTTCCTCGTTGTTACCTATATAATAACAATTGCCATTACTGCCAGAATTCAATGACGCCACAAATAAAGACATGCAGGCAAAATACAAAAAATCCGCAAATTGCCGGTGCTTAAAGAAAACTAAATAAAGCAGCCGTAAATTGGTCGGGAACCTGCACATGCGGAATATGGCCCACACCCGGCAGCTCAACCAGTTTTGCATTTTTAAGAGCGGCTGCTGCTTTCCTTCCCAATGCCGGGTATTGACCGTAGGTGGCTTTTTGCGCTTCAGGCAAGAGATCTTTGCCCACAATAGTGCGGTCCGCCTGGCCTATCACCAGCAAAACCGGTACCGCAATGCGCGATAATTCATACACTACCGGCTGTTCATAAATCATTTGATAGGTAACCGCATTTATCCAGGCAATATGATCAAATGCAACATCTGCCAATGCCTCTGCCTGTGCAGCTACATATTGTTCATATTCCGGCTTCCATTCCGGGTAATAACTTTGCTGGTATTTTTTATAGGAAGTATAGCTGGCAGATTTTTCTTTTGCATACAATTGTTCAAGTGTTTGGTAGGGTACAAATGTTTTGTAATCTTCCAATCCGATAGGGTTTTCCAGCACTAATTTTTCAACAAGATCCGGATACATCAATGAAAACCTGATGGCCAGCATGCCACCCATTGAATGACCAATCACGATTATTTTATTAATCTGAAGAGAGTCAACCAGCCGTTTGTTGATACTGCTCAGGAGATGAAAACTGTAATGCAAATCTGGTTTGGCCGAACGGCCCCAGCCCGGCTGATCAGGTACAATTACCCGGTAACCTTTAGCCGTAAGTACAGGAATAAGATCTTTCCAGTAATACCCATTGAAGTTTTTCCCGTGAAATAACAATATGGTTTTACCATTGGCTTTGGAAGGCAGTGCGTCCATATATGATAATGAACTTTCCTGGTTCTCCGCACGAAAATTAAATTGATTCAGTGGATAAGGATAGACCACCTGGGAAAACGCTTTACTGAATGTACATATAGCAACGAGGAAAATCAATAAAGGTTTACTCATAAAATCTTTTAAAAAGTACACAAAACACCCACTACCTGCTTACGCTGCCTTACAAGCTTGTTCACATGCGCGGCACGCGCTTGCGCAATCAGCACAATGCTGCATGTGCTTATGTTTCTCACATTCTGCAGCACATAAATTGCAGATTTCAGCGCATTCACGCAACAAATGTATACCGTGGGCCGACCCTCTCGCGATAAAAGAAGCGGTAAGACTGCAAATTGCGGCGCAATCAATATCCAACCGGATGCATTGGGCCATCATCTTTACGTCATCTTCTTCAAGACATGCTGTAGTGCAATAGTTGCAGGCATTGGAACAGGCGGTGAGCGCATCCAGCAAGGCATTGTTTAAATTATTTTTCATAACCGGTAATTTGTTTTTGGATTTTCATTTTTCGGTGATTCATTGGATTTTCTTTTTTCATCGGGATAAATATTTTTCATTACCGTAAAAGGGATCAGTAATGAAATAAAAAACGATGCACCCATATTTCCAAGAACAGCATTGAGGTACAAGATTTGACCGAAGCCGAGGTTCTTTCCGGCAAATTGCCCCGGAGCAGCTTTCAAAACAAGTCTGTCCGTGCCGGCGGCATTGAAAACCTGGGGCACTACTATCAGCATCATAACCGTTACAAATATTACCGCCGCTACAATACCTGCCACCGCTGCTTTCCCGCCAATTACTACCAGCCGTATGGTGCTGATGTCCCGTTGGTGTTGTTTATAAAACCATGAAATAAAAATTCCTATGACTGCGGCAAACAGGAAATTTCCTACGTACAAGAGATAGCTGTCTTCATAATTCATCCTTTTCATAAAAAAAAAGACAGCAATACAATAGGCAACTGCAGCCGCAATCGAAAACCTGATAACCTGTTTGAAGAAAGTAATTTCAATTGTCATACCTCTCAGGGCTCAAATAATATACCAGCTGTCATTAACAAAAAAGGGAGATGGCAATCCGGGTTTCTCCGGCAATATGTAGAATAGCTGCCCCATAAAGATGTAAGCCCGCGCAGGGAATGCTGGCGGAGGCCTTCGGAAAAAAAAATAGCAAGTTAATTAAACAAACAAATACGTAACTAATTATTGCAACCAAACTGTCTGCGTAAATGCGCCGTTTGCCGCAATGTCCCAAACTTCCAGCCTGGCCCATTTTCTTCCGCGCAGATCAACCGCTGCATTTATTTGCTGTTTGCCAAATGAACCGGTTTTATTTAATTCAATGCGGTGCCGGTATACCTGTTTTCCATCACCTGAAATAATTTCGGCAAAATTGAGCGGAAAGGTCCAGGAGGCATTGAATGAAATACTGGAAAGATCTGCGGCACCAATTATTGCAGTATCACCTGCGCTTTTTCCGTCTACAGTAAATGAAGGTATCAACACTTCTCCGGTAGTAGAGAAAAAACGGCCTTTTTGTAAAGCATCCAGTATGGGCTGCCAGCCATTTTTATACGAAGGCATGTTTTGCAATTGCAGGTAATTTACATTCAGGTGCGCATACATTTCATTTTCCTTTTCAATGGTGAACAGATCTGCCTCTGACAACACTTTCTTACCCAGCCCCCAATTGTTCATATCATCCATAAGATCCAGAACACGCTTGCCAAGCCGTGGCTGCGATAAATCAGCCGGCATTGCTTTCCAGGCGGCACCGAGAAAACGATCGGATAAAAAAAATGGTTCATCGCGGTATTTATCCGGATAGCCGGTAGAGCCTTTTGTTCTGGCGTGCGCCGTCCATGCCAACCCATTTTCTTTCTCCAGTAAAGACAGCATCTCTCCAGCATTTCCAATTCGATATACTTTGCCATACACCGGATCTTCCGTTAAGAACGGTTGCTCAGGTTTTCTTGACATGATCCAGTACACCGGTTTTGGAAAAAATTGCAGCCAGTGTCCGCCAAAAAATTCATTCGGTTCCTCGCCCGGCAACAACAAGAAACTCCCGGATGATAAGCGGTTGCACATGTTAAACAGTGCTTTCAATTCAGTAAGCCGTTGCTCATCGGGGCCTTTGGGATGTGCGGTGTAATGAAATTCTGCGAGGTGAACGATATTAATGCCGGTTTCTTTGAAAACTTTTACAAAACCCGGCGTATCCGGATCCGGCTTACCGGCCAGCACCACTTTCATGATATGCTCATTGTGAAAATGGCTAACCATGGTTTTATATCCGGCAACTGGCAGGTATTTATCGTTATGGGTATATGCTTTTACTTTTTCCAGCAATACAGCGGGCGCAGCAGTACTGAGATAACAAAAGAAATTCAGCCGCTGCCGGGTGCCTGGCGGTGCATTGAACCAGGGTACGTAACGACTATCACCATACAAATCCTGGCGAATGCCGATGCCGTAGGCATCCAGCATCTTATTATAACGGTTACCATACCACGTAAATTTCAGATTGAAGGCTTCATCCAGCGGATAAAAATATTGGTGGGGGGCAGGAAATACGGCAATACTACCCGCGGCATTGCTGCCGATAATCGTGCGGTATTTGACGGCCAGTTGCATTGCGGTATCCGCCATATTGCAGGAGGCCTGCTGCAGGCTATCATACACACTTGCCCAATGAATACTATTCCAGTTTTTCTCTTTGCTGACTAATCCGGCATCATACACAATGGCAGTGGAATCCACACTGGTTGCCATTACCACTGCAATATTAAAAAGTGGACTGCCATTGTACAGCGTGATTTCAATGCAACCATTAAAATCCGCAGCATGTAACGCATCTATCCTGATAATGGTCCGGTTGCCACTGGTGCTGACAGCCACAGATTTTTTCTCCAGGTTTACCGTATAGGTCTGGTGGGGTTTTAATGGCACTTTATCAAAGAAAATATTCCAGCCGTTTTGCGATACCAGGTCACGCTTACCCACCGTAAGCAGGAATGCCGGGTCTGCATTTTTAATAATTGTGCGGATGCCATTCGCCTGAATAAGACCTATGGAACTGAACAGCGGCTGGTCTTTTAAAAGATTAACTATAACACGTCCTTTTTCATTATTGCCCGCTGGCCAGCTAACGGCCAGTTGGTTATTGAGCGTTGTTACGGACGCGCCGTTACTTTTATTAAAACTACCTGTTTGTACCGGAACCTGTGCGCATATGCGAACAAAGAAAAACAGTGCAAGCGCCGGTAATAATTGTTTCAGCATAAGATGTATATTGAAGACGGACCGGGTTGTGGTATCAGCCGGCCATGGTATTCCTGATGCTTGACTGGCGGCAAATAAGATCCGGGCGGAGTATTTTTTTTCTAGGTTTACCTTCATAGGGATCCCCGTGGCGCATGAGTTCAAAAAACAATTTAGCTGCTTCTTCACCCATGGTCACTGTTTGTTGGTTTACAGAAGAAAGCGATGGGGTAATGTATTCACCAAAGGCTTCATTGGCAAAACCAACAATGGCAATTTCATCGGGCATTATTTTACCCGCCGCCTTAATGGCCTGCATCGCCCCCAATGCAGTAAAATCTTCCACCGCAAAAACCCCATCCGGCATATTATTACCGGTCAACAACCGGTTCATACATTCCCTGCCTGATTCAATACTTACTTTACCATACACAATCAGATCATCGTTTACCGGAATATGATGTGTATTTAAGGCATCGATATATCCTTTTAAACGTTGGTTAAATATGCTCACGTGTTGTTGTCCTCCAATATGGGCAATTTTCGTGCACCCCTGCTCTATCAGGTGCCTGGTAGCTGCAAAGGCCCCGGCATAATCGTCTACCACTACAGAGGAGACGCCCAGTTCATCGCTGGCCCTATCGAACAACACGAGGGGTACTCCTCTTTTCTTGATCTCACTGTAATGATCCAGGTTCATGGATTCTTTTGAAATGGATGCCAGTACGCCGTCTACCTGCGATTGAAGAAACGCCTGCACACCTTTCTTTTCGTATTCGTACATTTCGTTCGACTGATAGATCAGCACATTGTAATTATTTTCATTGGCAACTTTTTCGATCCCATGTATAACCGACCCAAAGAAATTGATTTCAGCACTGGGTATGATAACACCAATAATGTTTGATTTTCCCAGGCGGAGTGATGACGCAATTTTATTGGGCTGGTAATTTAATTTGATGGCCGCATCCTTCACCATTTTTTTGGTGGCTTCTTTTATGGCCGGATGGTTGTTCAGCGCACGTGATACCGTAGCTGCGGTGATATTCAGCGAGCGGGCAATGTCCTGCAATGTTATTTTGGAAATGGTATCACTCATGGCAGCAGGGATAAAAATAAGAAAGAAACCCGGTGTTAAAACACCCGGTTTTGCTTGCTAAAACGCTATATGAGAAAAAGTGATGCAATTTATTTCCCGTTCAATTTTTTTATCAGGTTTACTTCGTCCTCACGGTAAGGTGTGCCATCTTTTTTGAAAATATCATGAAACCATTCTATCGGCTGGCTGCCATCTGCCAGTGGCGTATCCCAGGCGTAAATAGTATTTGTTTTTCCATCAACAAAGCCCCAATTGATAGCGGCCACGTTTTCTTTTTTCAGCAAGGGAAGAATGGTAGAAAAACGGCTGTTGCGGGTTCGTGCCATGTACTCAGTACAAATCAGCGGCTTACCACTTGCTTTCAACACCGCAATCACGCGCTCGTGCTGTGGTAGTTCGTCGTAATTATGATAGGTGATAACATCTGAATTTTTCATCTGAAAAACGTTCAAATCGGTCAGCTTCCAGTCCCATAAACCCGCGCTTATTGGTTGATCAGGGTTCACCGCTCTTGCCCATTCAAACGTTTTGCTAAGCAAGGGCAATGTTGTGTTGCCTTTACTGCTGTTGCCGGGTTCATTGTACAGATCCCACAGAAGAATGCGTTTGTCATGACCAAACTGTGTAAGCACATCTTTCACATATTTTTCCAGCAATGGAAAATTACTGGTATCTGCTGAAGCCGGTTGCCCGGGATCCTGCACCCAGCCTGAGTTGTGTACACCCGTTTTTGGTGCAGGCTGCAGTCCTTCTTTTGGCTCCTTGTTCCAGCAATCATCAAAAAATACAAATAGCGGTTGTATATGGTGTTTATCTGCGATGGTTAAAAACTGGTCCATTCGCTTTTTGAATCCCTCAGGGTCCTGTTTCCAGGCAAGTGAATGCAAGAAAACGCGCATGGTGTTGAATCCGATACTTTCGGCCCAGCCGAGTTCCTTATCAATGGTAGGCGCATCAAATGTAGCGGCTTGCCACATCTCCAGCTGGTTAATTGCAGTGGCAGGAATATAGTTTGCGCCGGTAAGCCATTTATGTTGTGCATACCATGCATTGGCTTTCTCTGCCGTCCAGATTTTACCGGGTGCAGTTGGTTCCGGTGGTGCTTTTTTTGTTTTCTGTGCCTGCATACCCTGCACAACCAATAATGTAATCAGGAAAAAAAAGATCTTGGTGCGTGTGTACATTTGAAATGATTAAAAATGAAAAATGTAATGCTTATGTGTCATCCTTATTGTTGCCGGCCATCTCCATTTGACCAGTGCGATGCGGCAATCGAATCAAAATAATAAATCTAAACCATGTTGCCCGCAGCTATTGCAGATGTTCTACCAGATCAATCATCTCTTTCCGGTTGCTGAAATTGGTATTGTTTTTTTTCACCCATGCATTTACCTGCTCCTTTTTTTCGGGCAATACCGCTACCAGCTGTTTCGCGCTGCCTGCTTTTTGAAATTTGCCATCCCTGAAAATAAAATAACTTTCCTTCAAAGTCGCTTCAAACCCATCGGGTAATTTCAGGCTGTAGGCTCCCCCCCTCTTTATCAGTGATTTTACTGCCGGAGACGGTAAATTGGAAGAAGACATACCATACCCAATATCGGCGCCTGGTTCTTTCACGCTACAGGCATACTGAACAAACAAAGGAACGGCTGATTTAGTAAGCAGCTCATAGAACTCATTATTGACCGGCACAAATTTCCTGTTATCTATAAAAACCGTATCCGCCTTTCCGGGTTCCGCCAGGGCCAGGTACTTGTTTGGAGAGGTTTCAAAAACAATTTCTTTGCTCAATGCATTATAGTTCAGCATGGCCTCATTTGTTGTGCCGTCTTTTTGCAACACAATGCCCTTTACAAAAGAGGGGAACACATAATGGGTAATGGCAACTGCTTGCTGCGAATAGACAACACCGGTTGCCACGCAGCAAAATAAAACCAGGGCAATTCTTATCCTTTTCATGTTGCTATTTTTTCAGTTGCTGTTCCAGCATTTTGATGAAGTAACCGCCTACCACGCTTCTTGCCTGAAAACCTACCATCTTTCCGTTAATGGTTTCATGCCAGTCGCTCAAGGGCACCCTTGTACTTGTTTCCGTAGCATATTTGTACACCGGGTTTACCAGCGCATGGAAATCATTTTCGTTGTTTGCCAGTACCGCCGTCCATAGTATCCAATCAGATTTGGTGTATGTTTTCCTGCTGTCCAGCGGTAAGCCGTATTCATTCTGTTTGCCCAGGTAAAATTTTATTTCTTTTTCATACACCTCTTTCCTGAAAAGATCAAGACCCAGTACTTTATCCCATACAATATTATATTTCTGGCTCCAGGTACCGTTTTTATCAAAAGTCAATGCATAATGGTCTCCTTCATCACACATGTTTTCCCAGCGCAGGGCCATGTCTTTGGCAATAGCCCGGTATTTTGCTGCGGTTGCTTTATCGCCCAGCATATCTGCCAGCATTGCATAGCCGCCAATACCTACAATGGCTTTCGCGGAGAGGTTGGCATTGCGCGCCAGGTGACCGGCAAAGTCATCCGTACACAACTGATTGGCGGGGTCGAAGCCTTCCTTTACCAGGTAGTCTGTCCAGATAGTAAGTGTAGCCCAATGCTTTTTTGCATAGTCAGCGTTGCCTTCTCTTTTGGCGATGGCTGCTGCCAATATGGTCATATTACCTGATTCTTCCACCGGCATGCCTTCTCCGTACGTTTGACCGTTGGCAATCGGATAGGTGCCCAAATCATGGGCTGCAAACGGATTTTTCCATTTACCGCTTTCGCTGTAATAAAAGATCCCGTTCATCATGCCTTTTAATAATTCCGTGTTATACAAAAGGTACATCGGGGCAGAAGGATAGGTAATGTCTACTGTATTGATGGAACCATTGCTGTAATTTTCTTTTGATAAAAACAGCGTTTCACCCTGCGGGCTTTTCAACAGTTTGTGTGCGGCTATGCTTTGCCGGTAGGCCAGTTCACACAAACGTGCATAATTTTCACCGCCCGCTTTTACCGCATCTGCATGCAATTGCCGGTTAAAGGCATCGCATTTTTTTATTATGGCAGAATAGTCGGCCGCTGCAGCAGCCAGTTGCTGTTCTATGTTGGCGCCGGGTTGCAATTTCCACCACGCTTGCAGGTTCTGGTTAAAGTATTGCACAGCATACAAATCATCATAACCAATTAAAAACAACTGCTCTTTTTCTGTTGTACCCACCTTGCCAAGGCTGGCAACAGTATTCAGGGTTAAATGTTTGCCGGTAGAGGTATTCGTTGCCGGTAAGGTAAAGGATTGCGCCAATCCGCGGGAAGTGGATACTGACTGTTGTACGCCTGGTGCTGCGGGCACAGCTATGTACATATAGCCCCAGTCTATCCGCAAATCATCTCCTTTTTTCTGCAGCACGGGTTGTGCTGTGGTCCCTGCTTTTAATATGGACAATCCTTTCGCTGTATATTTTTCCGCTTTTACTTCCTGTAAGGGGGTATTGGTAGCAATATCTGTGGAAGCCCCCAGGTATAATTGAACGTCATGCGTTGCACCGTCATTTGATTTTACAGCGGCGTTGATATAGCTCACCGGCCTTGAAATCAGATTGAGATCATCCATCAGCAAAGGCGAAGTAAAACTGAGCGTAAGATCGGCTGCACCGCACTTGAACGTATAAATGGTTTGCGTGGCGTTGATGGTGACTGACTTTTGCTCCGCAACTTTAACGGAGTCTTCTTTGATATCTTGCGGCTCTTCCACAATTCCGGCATCCAGTTTGGCGCCGCCCGCAGTATTTTCTACATGAATGGCCAGCACATTTTTTCCTTTCTTTAATTGCTGCCTGATGGCATCGCTGATGGGGATATAGATGTATTTGCCTGTCCACCCTTTGGTAGCAAAAACGGATTGGCCGTTCAGGTAAACTTCTACATTGTCATCGTGCTGAAGTTTTAAATAAAGTTTCGTGAAACTGGTACTACTTAAATCAAAGCTCCGGCGTACCCAGATATTTTTACTTGTCCAAATGGTTTTATCAATGGATTTGCTGTCTCCGAAAGAGGCTTTGCCTTTTTTCCATTGGCTGTCGTTGAAATCAAAGCTGCTCCATCCGGCGGAAGGTTCCGTTTCAGTATAACTGGCTTCATAATTTACTTCGTCTGCAGCAGGTACAATGGTTTTATAAGGTTTCTCCCTGTCTCCCAGGAACCGGTAGAGGTTGCCATCTACTTTAATGATGCCAACAATAGATTGATCGGTACCCGTCCAGTGTTTGGTGGGTGATGCAGTAAGCTGATCGGTGGTAGACCAGATGCAGAAATAAGTGTCGTGTGTAATCAACGGATAGGCAGGTGCCCTGAATTGCTGGCCCATCACTAAACCATAGACCAGTACGATGCAAAAAGTAATTAAAAGTTTTTTCATCTCTTGTTTTTTCAATCATGTTTATTTTCAGCGGGAATAGCCAGTGAAACGCCTTCTTTCACGGGTTCACCAAAATGCGGGGTACCGTCTGCATTCCAGGTAAAGGATTGCGCCCTGGGTGATCGTTTATTGCCGCATCCGTCTCCCGGATGGGTATTGGCGTGGTAAAGTATCCAGTTCTCTTTTCCATTGGGCGACACAAAAAATGAATTGTGTCCGGTGGCAAACACACCGTTGGTGGGCGATTGTTTGAAAACCGGTTGTTCACTTTTTACCCATTTAGAGGCATCCAGCAGGTTGTCGATACCGGTAAAGCGGAGTAACCCGAGGGCGTAGTTGTCCGTCCAGCAAGCGCTGGCAGAATAAACCACGAACAAATCTTTGCCATGCGCCAGTGCCTGCGGGCCTTCATTTACATTGATGTGCGGTGGCGTTTCTGATTTCAAGTCACCTATTTTTTCCCAGTCGTACAGTGGCGTGCTGATACGCACCCTGTTGCCTTCAATCGTCCATGGGTTTTTCATTTTAGCGATATAAATATCCTGCTCGCCGTTCACGTCACCCTCCCATCCCGACCACACCATGTACAATTGTTTTTTGTATTCAAACACATCGCCATCAATGGCCCATTTATCGGCGGCATCAGCAACGCGTCCTTTCATTATCCATTCTCCCTGCATGGGGTCTGCCGAGGCGTTCTCCAGTACATACATCCGGTGTGTAGTGTTATTGATGCTGTCTGCAGCAAAATAAGCATACCATTTACCCTGCAAAAAAAGTACTTCCGGCGCCCACAGATCTTTTGAATAGGCCGTACCGGGCGGTGGTGTAAAAATGGTTTTATAAGTGGCTGTTTTCAGGTCAGCCAGGCTTTTTGTTTTCCATAATCCCAGGCGGTTGCCCAGGGTGTGGGTGTAATAATAATATCCGTCTTTGTAAAATGAATATGGATCGGGACCAGAGGGCAACAGCGGATTGGTAAACGTTGCTGATTGTGCATAGCCATATACGTTAAGCAGCACCAGGCATGTGCAGTAAAAAAAGCGTTTCACAAACATGTGATTCTATTTATGATTATCATTCCTTAATCAGTACTCACTTTAACCGCAGTGTCCTCAGCAACTCACTGATAGTGCCACCCGCCGCTGAAAGGCACTGTGGCGATTTGACTATTGTTTAAGTCATTGCTGACCTGTCTCTTTTTCCGCAGTGTCCTCATCAACCCGCCGCCAGTGCCGCCCGCTGCTGAGAGCCACTGCGGCGATTTGAAATATTCAGTTTAAAGTAACTCAACACTCAACATTCAACACTTAAAATAATTTTTATTCTACCACCGGAAACGCGGCAATCCTCAACCTCGCTCCTCCCATCGGTACCAGTTGCAAATCAACTGTGGGTTCTGTTGTTTTTACCGGGCTTACCGGTAACACCCCACATAAACCATATTGGTCTACCGTCCATGCCGGTATTTGTTTTCCTTTTATTGTTAACGTAACCGGCGCATTGGCATTTACAAAAGGATTATTGTCTGCCGGCCATTCATTCCGCGTGATGGTAATCCATTTATCGGGCGCCTCTTTGCTTACCAGCAAACCGTAATTCCAGTTAGAAGCCGGATGAATTTCATAGGAAGGCCACTTTTTTTCATCGGCATGCTCCTGCCATTTTGAATCGCCTACCGCTGTTTCCTTACTGGGTTTTTGCGTATACGTTTCTTTTATGTTGAGCGAAAAAGTAAGCGGGCCGTAGTCAACACTCACACTGTTTTTGTTGGCAATCCATTGCCGCACCTGCAATTCCATGGGCAGTTCCAGTTTTACTTTATCACCGTTTTTCCAGCTGCCGGAAAGTACAATGTAATTGCCGGGTACGGCCGTAAATTTCAATTTTCTTCCATTCACAGTTACTGATGGCTTTTTGCACCAGGCCGGCACGCGCAGGTAAAGCGGAAAATCAACCTGGTGCGGAACAATCATAGTTAGGTTGACTGTTTCCTCAAAAGGATATTTTGTTTTTTGAACAATCTTAACTTCTGAACCATCACCGGCTTTGGCAGTTATGGTTCCTTCTGTATAAAACTGTGCTGCCAGTCCGTTATCCGGCGTTGCCATCCAGGCGTTTTCAGCATAATACACCCAGCCAGCAGCGTGGTTGTGCTGGCAGCAACGGCTGCTAAAAGGATTCATCATTAAAAACGGACCTGAATTGTCAATACCGGGAGAATGATTTTTTGCATCATTGATGACCATATTGGGTGCGGTGAGATAACGAAGTGCTTTATAATCCGGCATAAACGCGGCAGGAAATGTATTGAACGCAACATCTTCGCAATTGTCTGCCCAGCGTGTATCACCCGTAAAACGAAGCAGGAACTGATCGCTGGTCATTTGTTCCACCATGCCGCAGGTTTCCACTGCCTGCCGGGGATCATCATAGCCTTTGCGCGAATTCTCATCGCCTCCCCACATACCTCCGGGCACCTGGCCATATATTTTCCTGATGAGTGCAAAATCATTGTAGGTAGCATCGCGGTCGTCCTTGTTTTTACTTTGCAGGTAATAGGTAGCCGGTTCGCGGAAACATTGTGCAATGTTTACGTTGTGCCAGTTCGGTAAATTGTCTGCCTGGCGCCAGTTGGCAGTGTTGCGGTCAATTTTTGTTGCCAGGTCAAGAAGCCATTTTTCCCCTGTACGGTTGTATAGCCAGTAAACGCTGTACAGGTTATCGCCGCCACGGCTTTTTTCCCAATAATCTTCCAGGAAATCTTCATCAGCCAGTGAAAGCTCCCATTTAAAATACTTACCCATAAACGTTAGTACCCGCGAATCGTTACTGTATTCGTAATAAGATTGCAGGCACCAGAGCATGGGCATATTGGTCCACAAATCACGTTTGCCTTTGGGCATTGCCATGGGGCCAAAATCGCCATTATCACGCTGGTTGTTCAATACAAAATCTATCCAGAATTTTGCTTCTTTGATCATTTGTTTGTCTTCCAGCATGTACCCGATATTGGCATATCCCTTTAGCCAATAAGGCAATTCTTCCCATCCATATTTTCCCAACCCGTCTTTACTCAGCCATGCATTGTCTGTTTTAGACAACCAGATGCTGATTTCTCCGAGATGGCCGGTCAGCCCTTCGCGTTGCAAGTCCAGCTGCTTTTTTAGCCAACCGCCCGGTTTAAAGGCAGTCACCGGCAGCTTGGTAAAATATTCCCTGGTTAAAGGTGCTTTATTGGAGGTATAAAAACTGTTGTTGAAATTAATGGTCTGATGTTGGGCATCTACTGCCGTAGCCTGTATTTTCTGTGCATGCAGGTGCAGCGAACACAATAGTAACACCACCATGCTTTGCCACGGGGCCCGTCTTACCGGTGTTTTTGCAATCATTGATTATATATATTTATACCCCTTTGCTGTAAAGTGTCTTCAAAATCCATGTGGCAGCTGATGCCGTTAATGGATAGCTACCTTTTGTTTGGCGTTATCGTATAATTTCCCGTGCAATGTCTTCAGTGTGGCAGCAGGTATTTTTATTTCTTTCCGATCGTAGGTCATCAATCCGTTGGTTTCTATTTCCACATCGGTAGTCTGTGTATATACCGCGGCTGACAATCCTTTTTCAATCAAAGCGGGAATACGATCCATTAATTCCGTATACCGTTTCTGTAATTCTTCCCGGCTCTTAAATGTCTGGTATCCCCAGTTTTTAGTATCCTGCCAGGTATGGTTCTCTAACGGCAATCCCAAACCGCCAAATTCGCCCAATACCAGTATGCGTTTGGCACCAAACAAAGCCGGATCCGGCATCAGTGGTTCCGGATAATTGTGTAAATCTATGATTGGGCCTACATCTTCAAAATTACCGCCGCTGGCAGTATTCACCAGGCGGGAGGGATCTTTTTCCATGGTGTATGTAACAATCTCTTTTGTTTTGAACTGGCCCCAGGCTTCATTGAACGGTACCCAAACAACGATGCTGGGGAAATTGTACAAATCCTGCATGATCTCATTCCATTCTGTTTTGTAGATCTGCTCTGATTCCGGCGTACGGGCTTTGTCTGTTGCCCTTCCAAAAACACCGGGCCGGTTTTCCCAACGGTTGCCCAAATCGCCGCTGGGCATGTCCTGCCATACCAGTATACCCAGTTCATCGCAATAGCGGTACCAGCGTGCGGGTTCCACCTTTACGTGTTTGCGAATCATGTTAAAACCCATCTCTTTGGTTTTTTCTATGTCAAATTTCAATGCTTCATCGGTCGGCGCGGTGTACAACCCGTCGGGCCACCAGCCCTGATCCAGCGGGCCGTATTGAAATACAAATTCATTGTTCAAAAGCATACGTTGGATGCCGTGGTTGTCTGGTGCCATTGAAATTTTACGCATGGCGAAATAACTTTTCACTTCATCAACCGTTTTGCCTTTGCGTATTAAAGCAACTTTAAGATCGTACAAGAAAGGATGATCGGGCGACCATAGTTGCGGATTTGGTATAGATAAGCTTGCGATACCACTTGTTAATTTTTCTTCCGCAATTTTTTCGGAACCTTTCCATGCGGAGACGACTACTTCGTCGCCTGCCATTACATTTCGTACGTCTGCAGCCACCTGCACTGTTTTTTTATCAATATCCGGTGTTTGCCGCGTGGATGCAATATAGGTTGAAGGTACTGCTTCCATCCAAACCGTTTGCCAGATGCCCGTTACCGGGGTATACCAGATGCCGGACGGTTTATTCACCTGTTTGCCCCTTGGCTGCGGGCCTTCATCTGAAGGATCCCATACCCGAACGGCTATTTGTTGTTCTCCCTTTTTATGCAGTAGTGCAGTAATGTCAAAAGAAAAAGGATCATAACCGCCCTGGTGCGTGCCGGCTTTTTTTCCATTCACGTATACATCACACAACCAGTCTACGGCGCCGAAATGCAGCAACACCAAATTATTTTTAAAGTTGGCTGGTAGTACCATGCTGCGCTGATACCACAGTACACTATCCTTCCCAACGGTTTTCCCTACGCCGGACAAAGCAGACTCCACTGCAAAGGGTACCAGCAGCTTACCGCTGAATGATGCCGGTATTGTCTCCTGTGATTTTGGAAGAATAGCATATTGCCAAAGTCCATTTAAATTTTTCCAGCTGGCGCGTTGCATTTGCGGACGCGGGTATTCCGGCAGCGGGTTATTGGCATCTACTTTTTCCGCCCACGGGGTAACAATCTTGTGATTGGCAATGGACCAGGTTTCTTGTGCAGCAAGATGAAGCGATATGAGTAATATGCCAAGTAGGATGCAACTGTTTTTCATCAATTCAATTTTAGTAAACTAAATGTGGTAAAAGGTATAGCCTTTTCATTATCTGCCCAAAATTTAGCTCTGGCGCCGAATTAAATTTTGCTGAAAAAAAAGGCGGACATGATGCCGCCCTTTCTCTTTGTAAACCAACTGCTATATAACTGAAAACTATCCTGATATTGGACCTGGTTTTCCCGGCTTATAAATGGGCTTTGTTAGAAATTTACTTTTTGTACAGGTGAAAAAATCAGGTCTTCCACGCCGGCAATTTTAATAGCCAGTCTTGCATATACAAAAGTTTGCGGTGCTATACCCGGTACTGTTACGTTCATTGAAATATTATTTGGGTCTGCAATGGCCGCGCCGCTGATTTCCGCATTGGCAATATTGTTGGCGCCGGATACAAACTGTGTTGTATTAATATAGAGATTTACCCTTTCTATATTTTTTGCGAGTGCGGGATCTGTGATAATTTTCTCCGCTTTAAATACGCCGGTTACTTTACCACTTCCGCCGGTAATCTGCGGTGTGCGGATCATATAATAGGGAGTTACTTCCAAATCAAGCGTCTGGCTGCCCTTTACGCTGATGGCGGTTGAATCAGGCGCCCCGGAAGCCAGTTGTTTCCACCGGAAAGGGCCTTGCCCATTGGGGATAATCAACTTATAATCTCCATCAAATAACAGTGACGAGTAAGCGCCTTCCTGGTTAAAAGTACCATCAATGGATCCCACTTTGCCAAAGCCATACTGGTATAACTGGTAAGGTACCTGGTAATTTTCGAGGCCGATGGCATCGCCTTTATACAGCAACCGGCCGCTGAGGGTAGAGCCCGGTTCTTTATAATTATCTTTCTTGCAAGACATACCTGCTGTTATTAAAGCAAGTACTGCCATATATTGAAATGCTTTTTTCATGATATGCTGTTTTGAATACAGTTATTGGTTGGGCTGTTTAACAATCTTGGGATTGGCGGCTCTTATATTGTCTCCGATAAAGGAATAATAGTTGCCAAACTGGAAACGGTTAGACCCCGTAACATTGGCCGGCAATATTTCCCTGAATACCCATTTATTGTCATTAGGGTTACCCGGGTTGTAATAATGGTAAGGCCATAAACCCCACGGTTGTGTACTTCTTTTGGTAGCGCTGCCGATATTACTTTTCAGATCAGCGAGGCTGGTGGGCGTACCATCCCACACTATATGGGCGAGCCTCCAGCGTTTCATATCAAACAATATATGCCCTTCAAAAGCAAGTTCCACACGGCGTTCATGTACAATCCTGTCGAAGGTGAGCTGTGCAGTGGTCAGCGGTATAATCAGGCCCGCTCTTGCACGTACCTTATTCATAAAACCAACGGCCGCAGCAGTCTGCCCCAGTTCAAATGCTGCTTCAGCGGCATTTAGCAATACTTCTGAATAACGGTAACGTATAAACGGAACATCGCTTCCGCGTCCCCTTCTTCCGGAACCAACGGTAGGGTCAATCCATTTGCGTATGTAAAAACCGGTTTGTGTTCTCAGTTCAAGACCGTTTACCGGACCGTCTTTGCCTACCACTTTTACTGCGGGGGAGCTGACAGGGTCCGGAAATTTGATGAGGTGGCCTGCTTCGTCGCTGGTAACAATGGTACCATCGCCTTTCAGGTAACCGGCCCATATATCAATGATGCCTCCTTTAAAACGGTAAGAACTCGCTTCATCAAAAGGAACCATAACGGTACCGGCTAAACGCGCATCCCTGCCCGCAAATATATCCTGCGGATGGGTGTAGTAAAGCGGATTACCCCCGCCATCAACGGTTGGTATGGGCGCATATGAATTATCAAGTTTTTCAAAAGCCTCTACCAGGTTCAGTGAAGGATTCAACCTGCCTGCATCACCACCTTCATCCGAGAGCGAAAATGGCTGATCGTTGGTGGTGTACCCGTGCGTTTTACCGGCACCGGCTTTGAAATCTTCTTCAAAAATGGCCTCCTGGTTTACACTGCTTTTATCCAGGAAAATGGCCGCGAAATTATCAGAAAGATCCGGCAATACTTTATACAATGAATAACTGCCCGCACTGCCATTACCGCCATCTGCACTGCTGATGATCTCTTTTGCTGCGTTAAGCGCCTTTGTGTAATATGCTGCAGCCATGCTGGCAGGAATACCTACTTCATTGCCGGGCAAGGAAACCTGTGGGGTGTTTGCGCCATATTTTGCAATGGATGCGGCATACAATGCAGCCCTGGCTTCCATAGCCAGTGCAGCGGCCTTAGTAGCCCTTGATTTGGTGTTTACATCTGAAGGCAATTGATTTTTGATGGCTTCGGCTTCACTGATCACGAAATCATAAATATCAGATTCCTTGGCTCTCGGTACCTGCAGATATGTTGCATCACCCTTGTAATCGTACAGCAAGGGGCTGGTGATCAGCGGAACACCACCCATTCTTTTTACCATTTCAAAATAATAATTAGCCCTTAAGAAACGGCCTTCTGCCAGGAACCTTGATTTATCAGCGGCAGACAACTGCGTAGCCGCGCTATCACGCTGAATAAACAGGTTCAAATCCCGGATATAGCCATAATCCCAGATGCCCCATTCGCGGTAATCCCAACCGGTACGTTGTACAATGAAAGAACTACCGTTTTCAGAGGGGAAACTTTCACTGAAATCTGCAAAAGTTCTCCATCCGGCAACACCGTTGTTATTGAAATCGGGCGAACCATCCAGTGCTGAAAAATCTACCTGCCGGTTGTATAAATCACCCAAGATGGACAATACCAGCGCAGGGTCAGAAAAAGCTACTTCATTTGGAATAACCTGTATCGGGGGAATATCCAGGAATGCACTGTCTTTTTTGCAACCACCCGCCACCAGCAGCAGCGCAAGTATCGTTATTGAGAAAATCTTTTTCATGTGTTGATGTTGTTTTGTTTGTAACAAGGAATTAATGTTTAGAATGAAATATTAACACCTACGTTAACGACTTTATTCTGCGGAAACTGGAGACCATTGTCATCAGAGACTTCCGGATCTACATTGTACTGGCTGAGGTTATCGATAGAGAACAGGTTGTATACATTGAAGTAAAACCTTGCCTTTTGTATCCGCACCTTGCTGATCCATTTTGGTGGCAGTGTATAACCGAGTTCAAGCGTTCTGGCACGGAGATAACGTGCATTGTGCAACCAGAAAGTAGAATTGTGGTTATAGTCACTGTGGTTGGTACCAACATTGTAACGGTTGGGCGGATATTTACCGGCTACCCATGCACTGTTCGGGTCCAGCGGATTTTCACGGTGCCACCTGTCTTCAAATATGGCATTCAGGTTACCATTATTCTGGAATGCCCACCTGGTTTCCCAGTTCTGGTACCAGGTATAACCAGCGCCACCAGAAAAGTCTGCATGGAAATCTATGTTTTGATACATCGCGCCAATGGTAAAGCCAAAGTTGATATTCGGTTGCGTGCCATATCCAAAACTGATGGGCCTGTCGTCATTACCATCAATTTTACCGTCGCCGTTGATGTCTTTATAGATAAGATCGCCCGGTAATAATGTGGTATTCCCTTTGCCATCTATATTTACTTTATAGTCCCGGATTTGTTCCATGGAAGTAAACTGTCCGATTGCCTCGTACCCCCAATCAATATTCCGGTACCTGTTCTCTGCTGAATTTCTATATTGATCCAGTGAATTAAAGAAAAGCGGGTTGTAAGAATTCAGGAATTTTGAACGTGTATAAGAAACGTTACCGCCAATGGTATAGCCGAACTTACCGGCTCTGCCGTTGTACGTCAGCGACAATTCTTCGCCATACTGTGCATCACTGTTGATATTTTCCTGTGGCAGGCCATAACCCAGTTCCACGGGAACCAGCACATCATTTTTGCTGCCCACCAGTCCGCTGCGTTTACGATAGAACCAGTCTAGCGTACCAGTCAGTTTGCCATTCAGCAGGCTGAAGTCCATACCGATATCGGTAATTTTACTGGTAGACCATGAAATCCTGGTAGTAGGCACCCCTTTATCACGGGAAACAGTAACCGCATTTCCATCTATGATGGCTGTACCCTGGTTGTAGTTGTATCCTTCCAGGTAAGCATAGGGCGTTACAATCGGGTCTGACCCGTTCAATGCCCGGTCATCACCCAATTGACCGTAAGACGCCCTTAATTTTAAATCAGTGAGGAAGGTGCTGTTGCCCAGTAATTGTTTCACCCATTGTTCTTCAGTAATTCTCCACCCTGCAGAAACACCAGGGAAATATCCTACACGTTTGTCGGGTGCAAACAGGTAACTCGCATCGCGGCGTGCAGATACTTCCAGGAAATATTTGTTGTTGTAGCTGTAGTTAAAACGGCCGATATAACCAATGCGCGCCTGTTTATCCTGGCTATCCTGGTACTGGTCCATGGTGGGGAAATAGATCAGCGGCAGGTTATTGGAAATAGGTGAAGCATGTATCCAGTTCCTCCGGTTTTCCAGTGTAATTCTCTCTGCCACAAATGTTGCACCGATATTATGCAGTCCAAAACTGTTATTGTAATTCACCTGCGCCTGTAAAGTGGTATTGATTTGTTTAATCTGCTCACGGTCGCGCCAGGGATTGGTGCTGCCGCCGGTTGCATCGTAGGTGTTGGTAGCGGGACGGTAAGTATATGCTTTGTAAGTATACTCCTGGTTATTTTCTAACTCATCTGCTACGTAATAAGAATATACGCCCCTTACGGTAAGACCGGTGATACCCGGTACGGTGTATTCTGCATTAAAGTTTGCCTGCAATACACGCCAGTCGCTTCTGAACTTACCGGAAAGTTTCTCACTCAGGAAAGCATAGTTAGATTCCAGGTGAGGACCGAGGTCATTCAAATAAAGTGGATTGTCATTGGCATAGGGCCTTTCCAGCGGTGTATTCCTGAGTACCGCCAGGCGTGCAAGGAAATAATCGTCACCACCCGGTACACCCGGATTCTGTCTTGTCTCTACGCGTCCGTTGATGTTTACGCCAAACCGCAACCGGTTAGACAATTTAGCGGTTACATTAGATTGAATATTCGACCTGTTGAAACGATATTCTTTACCCAGCATAGAATTCTGGTAAAGATTAGTGGCAGATACATAATAATTCACTTTGTCTGACCCACCATTGATGTTTACATTCACTGAGTTCTGCGGAGCGGGGCCATCTAATATGTATTTGCGCCAGTCGAAGCTTCTGTAAGCATCACCTGCACTGGCGCCTTGTTTATACTTATCCAGTTCAGCCTGTGTAATACTGGTGCTTCCATTGCTGTTTACCTGTGCTTCAGCCAGGTAACGCATGTAGTCGTAAGAATTGGTGAGTACTTTTGGAAACCTTGTCCATGATTGCCATCCGGCATAAGCATCCAGGTTGATATTGTTTCTCCCGGTAGTACCTCTTTTGGTGGTTACTACTACTACGCCATTGGCTGCACGTACCCCGTAAATGGCAGCTGAAGCATCTTTTAATATGGTGATGCTTTCAATATCATTGGGAGCAAGGTTATTAAACTGACCAGCATCCTGTTGAATACCATCTATCACATACAAAGGCGTACCCATGTTGCGTATTTGTATATTGGCGGACGCACCGGGACGTCCGTCGGACATACGGAACGTAAGACCGGGAATTTTCCCTGCCAGTCCTGTACTAACTGTAGAACCGCCGTGAACCCTGTCAAGATCTTTTGCTGTAACCGTAGAAATAGCACCGGTAAGTGATTCCTTTCTTCTGGATCCATAACCCACTACCACCACTTCATTCAGGCCCCTGGTATCTTTGTCAAGCAATACGGAGAGGTTGCCGCTGCCGCCCACCCGTACTTCTTTGCTGACAAAACCAACGGATGAAAAAACCAACACCGGATTCTCTCCTTTGACCGCAATGGAGAAATTACCGTCTTCGGCAGTTGCCACGTTGTTTTTAGCACCTTTTTCAGATACAGTTACCTGCCCAAGGCCTGCGCCGGCACTGTCCGTTACTACGCCGGTAACGATTTTTTTGGCCGGCTGCTGTGAAAAAGCAGGTAACATAAAACACAATAAGAGCGGGAGAAATAGAAAGAATGTTGTTTTTTGCCGGCTGCTTTTTGCGGGAAAAGCAGCAACAGGCATAGAATGCTTGGTAGAAAATTCCATACAGCAATCAGTTGTTAGTTAAGAATGAATTGTAATCGTTTGCATGATTTAAAGGATTATTCCTATTTTTAAATCATGATGTGAAGGAACTTAGAAATTATGTATTCGATAATTCCGGGCGTATCATAATTTTTTCAAAATGTTACATTCTGGTGCTTTTCGAATGTAATTTTTTACATAGTCAGACTTCGTCTTGCACCATCGCCTTATTTGTCAAAAACATTTCATCCGCTTAGATGAAAGGAAAACAGATCATACGATTGCTCTTATTGTTTGCCATTTCATTGCCTGTTTTTTTGCAGCGGGCAAATGCACAACCGTATTATTTCAGGCATTACCAGGTAGAGAATGGTCTTTCCAACAGCACCGTTTTTTGCAGCATACAGGATAAAGACGGTTTTATGTGGTTTGGCACCAAAGAAGGATTGAACAGGTTTGATGGTTATCATTTCAAATTATTTACTACGGACGACAAAGAACGGCCGCTCTACCCGGATTTTATCTTTTCATTGTTTGCAGACAGCAAGGGAAAATTATGGGTAGGATCGCAGAAAGGGTTGTATTGGTTTGATGCACACAACGAACGGCTGGTGCGTTTTGCCGGTACAACACCGGATATTACGGATGTAAATGCGATCCAGGAAGACGCTGCGGGAAAGCTCTGGTTTATTTCCAGACAGGATGTTTGTTATTATAATTTCACTACGCAACAGTTGAAACAGTTTCCTGCAGAAAACTTCTTCAATGCTACTTCCTTATGCCGGGGAAGTGACGGCACAATGTGGTTTTCAACTGTTGATGGCTTTCTGCACCGGTTTGATACCGCCGCCGGAAGCTTCAAATCATATAACGTATTTGCACACTCGCCCAGACCGGCTTCTTACTGGATTCAAAAAATAAAACCTGCGCCCGGTGGAACTATCTATGCAGGCACCACCAGCCAGGGGGTGAAACAGTTCTACCCTGCCGATGGAAGCTATCGCGATATTCTTACCTATAACCCTGATAAGACCACTGTTTTTGTACGTGACATCCTTGATAACGGCAACAACGAATATTGGTTTGGGACAGAATCCGGAATTTTTATCTTACAAACAAACACTGGCCAGTTCCGTAATCTGAAGAAAAAGTTTCTTGATCCTTACAGCCTTTCAGACAATGCCATTTACACGCTTTGCAAAGACAGCGAGGGCAGCGTATGGGCAGGAACTTATTTTGGCGGGCTGAATTATTATCCAAAACAATACGCAACATTCAAAAAATATTTCCCTGACAACTCCGGCAGTTCTATCAGTGGCAGCGCGGTGCGTGAGATATGCGAAGATGGTTACGGTAATCTTTGGATTTCAACAGAAGATGCCGGCCTGAACAAACTAAACAAACTATCAGGTGCGATTACCCATTTCGTACCCACCGGAGACAGCAATAGCATTGCGTACACCAATATCCATGGCCTGTTGGTAGATGGCAATGACCTTTGGATAGGCACTTTTGAACACGGGCTTGATATCATGGATATAAGAACCGGCAAAGTAAAGAAACATTATAATGCAGGCCCTGGCAAGAATGAGATGAACAGCAATTTCACACTTTGTCTCACAAAAAGCAGTGCGGGACAGATCTATATCGGCAGCAGCAATGGGTTTTACAAATTCAACAAAAACAACAATAATTTTGAACAACCTGCCGGCATACCCGTTCACCTGTTTGTAACTTCCATCACCGAAGATCATCAGCACATATTATGGGTGGGCACACACGGCAATGGCGCATTCTGGTATAATCCGGTAACAACACAAACCGGGCAGGTGCGCAATATACCCGGCAATAAAAATAGCCTGACCAACAACGATATCAATTCAATTGATGAGGACAGCAATGGCAATATCTGGTTTTCTACAGAAGGTGGGGGGCTTTGTAAACTGGGTGCCGATAGAAAAAACATTTCATCGTACACCGTAAAAAATGGATTGCCGGGCAATTTCATTTTCAAGACGCTGGAAGACCATCAAAAAAATCTTTGGATCACCACTTCCAAAGGCCTGGTGCAGTTCAACCCGGCTTTTGAAACAGTAAAAACATTTACACGCGCCAATGGATTACTGAATGATCAGTTCAATTACCATTCCGGCTATAAAGATGCGCAGGGCAATCTCTATTTTGGCAGCGTAAAAGGAATGATCAGTTTTAACCCGGCAAATTTTGCGCGCAGTAATTTTTCACCACCAGTCTATATTACCGGGTTCCAGGTACACAACGAAGAGCTGACCACTGATGCAGACAGTTCATTACTGAAACAGTCAATCGTATATACAAATAAAATAACCCTGCCTTATGACCATTCATCCTTCAGCATAGATTTCGCCGCGTTGAGCTTTACGTCGCCGGAGATGACACAATACAGTTATCAGCTGCAGGGATTGGACAAAGACTGGACCCTGCTGAAATCAAACCGCAAAGTATATTTTACCAATCTTTCCCCCGGTACTTATACTTTTAAACTGAAAGTGGCACCCAATGGCCAGTTTGCAAAAACCGAAAAACAGCTGGTGATAAAGATAACCCCGCCTTTCTGGGCCACCATCTATGCTTACTTGTTTTACATAGCTGTGTTTACAGGGCTCTGCTATTATCTTTTCCGTACTTACCATAACCGGCTGGAAGATAAAAAGGAAAAAGAAATCTATGAAGCGAAGATCAACTTCTTTACCATTGTAGCACACGAAATAAGAACGCCGCTGACACTAATAAAAGGCCCGGTGGAAAACCTGCATGAAAAAATAGACGAGCTGCCTGAAATAAAAGAAGACGTCATTACCATGGAGCGCAATACCAGTCGCCTGGTGGCACTCATTACACAGATTCTCGATTTCAGGCAAACGGAGAAAAAAGGGTTTAGCATCGACTTCAGTAATGTAAACATTACGGCTGTGGTGGAGGAAGAATGGTTGAATTTTATACCGCTCGCAAAGAAAAAAAATCTGTTGTACAAAACAGATCTGCCCCGTGATCCTGTATTTGCCATGGCAGATGAAGAAGCCCTGCACAAGATCTTCAGCAACCTGTTCGGCAATGCCGTGAAATATGCAGCCGGTATGGTACAGATCCGCCTGTTACCGGTTACAAAAGAGAGCAGTTTCTTTACGGTGGAGATCAGCAATGATGGCTACCTGATCCCTGCTGGTATGAGTGAAAAGATTTTTGAACCGTTTTATAGGCTGAAAGAAACCATCAAACAGAAAGGAACCGGTATCGGGCTATCGCTGGCCCGGTCACTGGCAGAATTGCACAATGGCCGGCTTTGGCTGAAAGATACAAAAGACGGGCTGAACACTTTTATACTGGAGCTGCCTTTGCGGCCGGAAGAACAAATACCCGGCAAACAAAAAAGAAAAAAAATATTAACCACTTCAAAATAAAAATTGCTGCTTATGTTACCTGTGATATTACTTGTAGATGATGAAGAAGAAATACTGGAATTCCTGGAGCGCATCCTGCGCACAAAGTATACGGTGTTTAAAGCCACCCGCGGTGCAGAAGCGTTGCAAATACTGGCTGCCGAAGCGGTACAACTGGTGATCAGTGATGTAATGATGCCCGAAATGGACGGATTTGAACTCTGCAAAAAAATAAAATCGGACTTTGATCACTCACACATGCCTGTTATACTGCTGACGGCACGCAACACCATTCAATCTAAAATTGAAGGACTGGAAATTGGTGCAGATGCCTATATTGAAAAACCATTTTCAAAAGAACACCTGCTGGCCCAAATTGCCAGCCTGTTGGCCAACCGCAATATGGTACGCGATTATTTTGCCAGCTCACCATTGGTACACATCAAAAGCATGGCACATTCCCGGGCAGATGAACGTTTCCTGGAAACCCTGAATGAGACCATTTGCAAAAACATGGAAGATACCGACCTGGATGTAGAGAAACTGGCCAGGATAATGAACATGAGCCGTATTACCCTGTACAGGAAAATCAAAGCCATTTCTAACCTCACGCCAGTGGAATTGATCAATATCACCCGGCTAAAAAAAGCCGCAGAACTGCTGGCAGATGGTGATAATAAAATTTATGAGATATCTTACATGGCAGGTTTCAGCTCGCAAAGCAATTTTTCAAGGAATTTTCTGAAGCAGTTTAAAATGACACCCACTGAATATATGCATATGAAGCAGGCGGAAAGAGCAGGATAATAGTTTTAAGTGGTAAGTTTTAAGTTGTAAGTGTAAGGCGTGATGCGATGCGTAACCAGCATGCGATTACGCGGCAAAGAGGGCCTCAATCAAAATAACCTAACTAATATATCACTAAAAACCCTTACTATGTCAAGACCATGCCTGCCAGTATTATTGTTTCTCTTGCTATCCATCTTTGGCAAGGGTCAGGAAAAAAAGGGACATGTAGAAAGAATAGACCCGGCATTGGATGCGATTGTGGACGTAAATGCAAAAGTGGAAATCATTGCCAGTGGGTACGATTGGTGCGAAGGGCCCCTATGGCTGGAAAAACAAAAAATGCTGATCTATTCAGATGTTCCGAAAAAATTATCTACAAGTGGACAGAAAAAAATGGTGCTGAAACTTACCTTACGCCTTCTGGTTATACCGGCACCGTGGCCAGGGGCGGCGAGACAGGTTCCAACGGATTAACACTCAGCCCCAGCGGCCAACTGGCCATTTGTCAGCATGGCGATCGGCGCATTGCTGTAATGAACGCAGACCCCGCAAATCCCAAACCGGTGTTTGCTACAGTTACGGACAATTATAAGGGAAAAAAATTCAATAGTCCCAACGACCTGGTATATAACGCTAACGGAGATGTGTTTTTTACCGACCCTCCGTACGGTCTTGAAAAAAATATGGACGACCGGTTAAAGGAACTGCCTTTCCAGGGCGTTTATAAAGTGAAAAAGACGGGTGAACTGGTTTTGCTTACGGATTCCATTACCCGTCCCAACGGGATTGCCATTACACCCAATCAAAAAACGTTGATTGTCGCAAATTCAGATCCCCTCAAGCCTTATTGGTATGCATTTGATTTTGGTGCAGGTGATCAACTCATCAACCCCAGGATATTTTATGATGCCAGCGAGGCAGCCAAAACAGAGGAAGGCATGCCGGATGGACTTAAGATAGATACAAAAGGAAATATCTACGCTACCGGCCCCGGCGGCGTGTGGATATTTGATAAAAATGCAAAGTTGCTGGGTAAAATAAAATTTGGAGGACCCACTTCCAATTGTGCTTTTTCAACCGATGAAAAAACACTGTATATAACAGCTGATATGTATGTGCTCAGGGTAAAGCTGCGCAAGTAAGTGCATCATCAAACCCACCCTCATTGGTACAAACGGCGGTATATCACCAATTGTCCGCGTATGGTAGCGGTGGCAGCATCCACTGTTTCAATAGGCGCAACAACTCCAATGATCCTGCATGCTTTCACATACCGGTTCATCAATTGCGCTTCGCCGGCAATGGTAATGGCGGCTGTATCTATCATGGCAAGATCGCCCAGTTCGGATCCTATAAGCAGACCGCTTAAGTAATGAAAGTTGGCGGTTTTTGAAAACCGCTTTAGTAAATGATTGGTGCGTACAATAAAAAGTGCGTGCGATAAATTACCGCTATGCCCGGTTCGTACGCCTTCCTCAAAGGCTTTCTCATTTTCAGTATCAATAGTCCCCTTACCGGTTGCAACGCTATCACTCAGTATGCTGTTGAGCGTTAACAGGCTGAAAAGTTCGCCTGTCATATAAGTTTTCAAATCAGTGGCTTTCCCGTTTACTGTAATAATATGTTTTGAATGGGTGCCCGGGAAAATAAACAATTGCTTTGCCTCAACATGGCCATTGGCGCATCCTATCAACTGTGTTTCTTCTCCTCTCATAACATCCGTAGCTGTACGTGCCCCTGAAATAACATTGAGATCGTGTGTAAAACCATTTGCTTTAGCAACCCGCTGCACACCTATGTCTTCACCCCCGGTAGAAAATGGCATCAGCGTATACGGCAATTCAAGGATGCCCATATTAGAAGAGGCCATACCCGATACAATTACCGGTATATTGTCATCGAACTGATTTCCCCGTTCCTTTATGTTCTCAATATGGCGGTTGATAATGCTATAATAAAATGGCACACGCTGTTCTTCCGCGCTGAACTGTTTTACAAACGCATCGTTGGCCCAGCCAATACCCTCATCAGACAGGGATTCGCCTGTTACGGCACCGGAACCTGCATCAATCAGCCTTAAACGGAAAGATGAGGTTCCCCAATCACAGCTCAGAAAGCTTTTACTCATGCGTTTATGGTGCTATCGCACCTGGTTTAAAAATGAAAATGAATTACAATGGTAATCACTAAAGTCATTATCACAAAATGACTCACCCAACGGCTTTCAGAAAGGCCCGGGCTTTTTCTGTGAGTGATGCCAGCCAGCTATCAGTGACCGGCTGACTGCTATCTACCAACGCACTTCCAATGCCAAAAGCAACCGCACCGGCTTCACGAAAAGCCTGAATATTGGAGATGTTTACGCCGCCGGTAGGCATCATAGGTATATGAGAAAGCGGTGCGCGCAGGTCTTTAAGGTATTGCGGATTGGAGGCCGGAAATATTTTTATAATATCGGCGCCTGCAGCATGTGCGTTTACAATCTCGGTGGCGGTATAAGCGCCCGGTATACTCACTGCACCACGCGCTTTTGTAACACCAATTGTGGCGGGGTCAAAAGATGGGGAGATAATAAATTGCGCACCCGCATCTATTGCCGCCATAGCAGCATCAGGATTCAATACGGTGCCGGCGCCTACCAGCATGCTATCGCCGGTGGAGGCCGATACCTTTTGGATTACTGCCAGCGCATCTTTGGAATTCAATGTAATTTCCACGGCGTAAATACCGCCGGCCTGCAATGCGTGCACAATATCTATTGTGGTTTCGGGGGCTGCGCCGCGCAGAATGGCTACAATGGTATGTCTCGTCAGGGATGCGGCTGTTATCATAACCAATATCAATGATAATTAACAGCGGTAAGATACTTATTTACTTTATTCAACAGCCAGCGCCCAGCATTATCTTTTTGTTGGTTGGCCTGTTTACATGGTGGGGTGTTGTTCATAGATACTCCATTGCTGCAACAGGCTGCCATCTTTTTTTGCCAGCACCACCGGCGTATTGATACCACCTTTGTCATTGGCAAGGCTTACAAAAAGATCTGTGCCCTTTAACCGGATGAAATACCGGTTCTTTTCTGCGGCGATGAACTCGTATTGCTGACCTGCTGCGTTGGCGGCCAGCGGTTGTTCTTCCATAGCCACCATTTCAGCAGGCGCCTGTTGCGGCTGAAAGGTTTTGCCGGAAAACAGGTTGCGCAACTGATAGGTATTGGCGTCCTTGTGCTGGAAATCCCAGGTCATGCATTTCCAGTTTACTGGCGTATAGGCCACCAGCGGTGTTCCATTCGCTGTATTGGCATCGCGTATGCGAAGAAGCATACCGGTTGCTGCATTCTTAATAGCGTAATTGCCTTTGATTATTTGGGCGTTTGTGGTGGCAGCAAGAAGCACAGCTATGCCTAAAAGATATTTTCTCATAACAAAGTGAGGACAATTTTAAAGTATACATCTTGAATGCTACATTCCCCTGCTAAATCCTGATTTATCGTGAAAATCATGAGAATCTGCGTTCCATAAAATATCGTAAAAAGCTTTTCCCCCGGTATCCGATCGCTGAATTCACTCACATCATTTCCTGGTTCTCAATTTTCCTGAAATAAATTTTCCTATCGCCTCCCCTTCCAGCATACCGTTTTTTATAGCAGGCATATAATGAATGCCGCCATACAAACGGCTGATGGCTGCCTCTCCGGCTGCCTGGCTGAATGACGTAAAATGACGCACCGGAATATCAAATTCTACTTCAGTTGAATCTGTATAAGCAAATTTATCGCCAAACAAACGCGTGAGCACTACTGAAGAAGCGGCTGATACCACGCTGTGCCCGCTGGTATATTCCGGAAAAGGTGGTGTTTGCAACAAGGGTGTCCAGCTTTCACTGATGTACAGGTTGATATAGGTCTCAGGTCTGATCACACGGCTGCGGTATTTTTCATCCCAGCAACTGATAAAAGCATCAACAAGTGTTAACGATACCCATACATAGGCCTCTGCCGAACGCACTAAATCAGCTTTTGTCTGCCGGCATGCGAGGCGGGTGATATTTATCCAATGGCCGCCGGGAGAGATTTTTTTAGTAGCAAACATCACATGCCCGTTGATATTCATTTTAAACGGATTGCAATCCCAGAAATTTGCAATGGCTGTTTGTTCGGCTGTCAGTTGCAAACCTACCTGCTGCACTTCTATTGCTTCTTTATAAAACTTACTGGCTGTATCAGCGGAAAAAACAGTAGCGGGTATGGGTTTAAACTGCGTGGCTGAATCCAGCAGGAAAGTCCTGATCCGGCTCCAGTAAGGTTCCACCGCTTTCATATAAGCAGGCGGTGTAGGCTTCCAGGTTTCATTATCGTCTGTAACCGTATACTTAGGAAAGGCACGTGTCTGTTTATAATTATCCTGTGCAGCCCAGGCCAGTACATGGTCAGCGGTTTTTTTACCAAACGCCACCGAATTGCCGAACACATCCTGCGGCATACCGGTAGCAGCAAATTCCTTTAACATCTGTTGCCGGAAGTCTTCTATCAGATCTTCTGATATCACCATCGTTTTTGCTGTCAGCAATAAAGCGTTCACAGCAGCCAGTGAATAATTATATTGTTTACCTGTTTCCGGCTGCTCAAATGCCGTGAGTTTGTTTACCTGCGCAGCCAATGATGCATAACCACTGTGCTCATACCTTGCCGCTTCGTATGCAGCTATGGCCATGTAAGCGTAGGTACGACTGGCTACCGGTGGTGAATACACATCGTGTACGATCACATCGGTTACCTGTTTAATGGCGCGGTGCAAAAAATCGGGGTTATTGGCCAGCTGTTTCCATTTACCATCTGCCGCAACCAGCAGCACCGGTAACAGCAGAAATATAATTAGTGAGTAAATGCGCAAGCGTTTCATGGTATTACAAATTTAGGGCAAGAGATTAAAGAGAAAAAGAGTCCGTAAGATCAAATAATTTTTTCGCGCAGGCTAACGGTGCTAACAGAGGCCGTGCATTTATGCGAAAGGATTTTCAAACTTTTAGGAATGTTTCAGCATTAATATAACGCGAGGACAACAAAATTACTTTAAATAAATTATCTGCCAGCACTGTTAGCGCTGCGCACAACCGTTTTGGCCTCGTTTTCTCTTTCCCCTCTTAGCCCCGGGCAACCAAAACCAAAAAGACCCGTTTCCACATACCGGTAATGGACTGCGCGCTGTAACATAAAAAAGATTAGGCTGACAATTTGTACAGGATTGATCAATTTTTATTCAGCCGGTTTCTAATTATTAGTGTTTGTTGGAAGCTGTAGTTAATTGGGTAATCAGCGCTACCTCCCGGGGATCATAGGGGGTAAAATCTGGCCGGTACAAATCATGTTGCCATAAGGCAGGCACAGGGTCACCGGGACGGTGGCCCCAGGGCAGATCAGTTTGGGTTTTGCCATTCACCAGTCCCCATAAAAGACATCCAACCTTTTCTTCCAAAAATACCGGCAGGTGGCTGGAAACCAGTGAACCGGCGGGGCGATTCATCCATTCGGTGCAGATAACAGGGCGGTTGTATTTTTTTAATTCGGTGATCTGATTTTGCAATGCCTCTTTGTTGCCATAATTATGAAAGCTGATGATATCCGACGCAGCGAGCGCAATTTCATTTAATCGTTTATCGCGGTTCCAGATATCCACTGTTAAAGGCTGCGATGGATTAATGGTTCTCGCCCAGGCAACAACTTTTTTCAGCAATGGAAAACTTGCTGAACCGAGACCCCCATTGGTAGGTTCATTGTATAAATCCCACAACAAAATACGGCCATCATCTTTAAACCTTCCAATCACGGCTTTTACGTATTTTTCGATGCGTGGATGCGCTTGTGCGTCAATCACGAGGCTATGACCAGGGCTGGGCGACCATGCCCAGGCGTACCATCCTTTCAACGGTTCGGGTTGTTTGCCAATAACTGGCTCATGGGTGATCCCGAATACGCAATCATCAAACAGCGCGGGCATAAATTTGATCTTGTGACGTGCACAAATGGCCATAAAAGCGTCCAGTGTTGCCAGGAAATAAGCAGGGTCATCTTCGTATACCGCAAACTGCAAAACAGCTCTCAGTACATTCATTCCTGATTTTTCCGCCAGCGCGAGTTCCTTATCTATAGCAGCGGAATCAAAACTTGTCTTATCCCACATGGCGGTATAATTGATAGCATACCCTGGAATATAATTGAACCCGCAATACCAGGGCTGTTTATTGTACCAGTCCTGTGCCCGTTGGGCAGTCCACCGCAAGCTCGTGTCCTGCGAATAACTGTTATCTATAACCGAAAAAAAAGACAGCAGGGCAAAAAAAATCATTTTATACTTCATCATAAGAAATAAAGGCTAAAAATGAAATAACGTATCGCTTACCGGCGGTCGGCCGGCGGTAAGACAATCAGTTGCACATACTATAGTTATAATAACGGGGGGTTCAATGCAGAAGCGGCCGTTTCTCCCGGAGCCTTTCCGGCCAGCCATCGCAGCCTGTCTGCTTCCTGGTGTTCATTTTGAGGTGCTGTTACGGTGGCGCCGTCTGCAAAATAAATAATGGTCATTACTTCCCTGGTAACCGGAGAGCGGTTGCCGGGCGCATTGTGCAAAGTCCATCCATAATGCCAGGTAGCATCTCCCGCCTGCATAGATTTGGCGCGGGTGATGGTAAATCCTTTGCCCTTTATATGTTCTTCAAGCATGGCTTCCGACTCATCTGAAATGGCAACATTTTTTACAAATCCCTCCTTGTGCGATTGGGAAGCAAACGTGAGCATGCCCATGTCTTCATCAATATCCATCAGTGGCATCCACATGGTCACTGTATTGTTGGTGCTGAGCGGCCAGTAATACTGATCCTGGTGCCAGGGTGTAAAACCACCACCCGGTTCTTTGTATAATGCCTGGTCGTGGTACAACCGCACATTAGACACCCCCAGCAAATTAGCAGCGATTTTCGCAAAGCGTTTGGCCAGCGTAAATTTTTTCACCTGCTGGTCTACCTCCCACAAATTCATTACCTGCAGAAATGCCTTGCCGTAGGTATCGCGCTCTTCCAGCTTTCTCTTCTCCGTATTGTATTTATAGGCCGCATCATTAATGACCGTCCTGTAAATTCCTGCCTCCTCTACTGATAATACGCCCTTCGTAAGCGTGTGCCCGTTTTTCCGGAATGCCTGTACCTGCAGGGGATCCAGGTCGATAAAATTGTTCAGTGATGGCAAGGTTACCTCGTTCATAATAATAGTATTTATTTCAGTTATCAAACTACGGCCATATTCACCGTTCAAAAAACGCATAAATTGGCTAATTTGTGGATTATTTTATCCCAAATACCCTTCGGTACAATTCTAAAAGCTAAAATTATCCATATTGAAAGCCTCCTTTGAATCCATAAAAGCTTCGCGCCACCATTCGTTCATCGCCAGGCGTTTTGAAGAAGACAGTTTTTCTGCGCCCTATCATTTCCATCCGGAATATGAACTCACGCTCATCGTACAGGGTTCGGGCAAACGTTATGTAGGAGCGCATATGAATGATTATACCACGGGGGACCTGGTACTCCTTGGTAGTAACCTCGCCCATTGCTGGAAAACTAACCCGGTGGTAAAAAAGAAAAAATCCATTTCCGTTGTCGTACAATTTCAGCAATCATTCCTGGGGGATGATTTCTTTTCCGTCCCCGAAACAAAAAGCATTCTGCGATTACTCGATAATAGTAAACATGGCATACAGTTTACAGGTAATACCACTGCAGTACGGGAGCGGATGCAGCACCTTTTGGATGAGCCTGATTCTTTTAAACAGTTGTTGTCTGTATTATCTGTTTTGCACGAACTGGCGGCGGCGAAAAACTTTGTGCTGCTCGATAAGCACACTTCCTATCCCCTGCTATCATTGAATGAGCAGGAAAGAATTCATGCCGCTATGGGTTATATTGTAGAAAATTTCCGGGATAATATTACTTTGGGCGCTGTCGCCGCACGGGTAAATATGACATCCGAAGCGTTTTGCAAATATTTCAAAAAAATAACCCGGAAAACTTTTATCGAGGTAGTGAACGATTACCGGGTCGACTTTGCCATTGCTCAATTGGTAAATACGGAAAAACCAATTGTACAGGTTGGGTTTAACAGCGGCTTTAATGATATCTCCAATTTTTACAAAACATTTAAAGGGCGGACAAAATATAGTCCGTTGGGTTATAGAAAAGCGTTCATGACGCAAGTGAAATAGTATGATGAAGTTGTTGGTGATAACACCAACAACGGCGGGAAAGAGTGAAATAGTATGATGAGGTTGTTGGTGATAACATTAACAATTGCGGGAACGAGTGAAATAGTATGATGAAGTTGTTGGTGATAACACCAACAACGGCGGGAAAGAGTAAATAGTAAGATGAGGTTGTTGGTGATAACATTAACAATGGCGGAAACGAGTGAAATAGTATGATGGAGTTGTTGGTGATAACACCAACAACGGCGGGAACGGCGGGAAAGAGTAAATAGTAAGATGAAGTTGTTGGTGATAATACCAACAACGGCGGGAAATACCAACAACGGCGATCGGCAAAAGAGTACACCGCTACAAAGAATTTACAGAGCCGGTATTGTTAATTATTAATTCTTAATTTTTAATTGTCAACCGCAAATTTGTATTCCCCGTTGTTCATTCATTGTGCAAATTGATTCAGCAGGAGCACTCATTTCAAAAAATATTATCTTTCCGGCTGATAAATTGTCTTGCTTATGCAGCTGCGCCGGTTCCTGTTGTATCCGTTATTGTTAATGGTAAGTACATCCTCGTTTTGTGTGGCCCAAACCGCCACATCCCCCCTGTTCAAACTGCTTCCACCGGGCCGGACCGGCATTAATTTTACCAATAAAATAATTGAAAGTGATAGCCTGAACATCCTGAACCAGGCCAATATTTATAATGGCGGCGGCGTAGGCATCGGCGATTTTAATAAAGATGGCCTCATGGATATCTATTTCGCGGGCAATATGATGGGTAACAAATTGTACCTCAATAAAGGTGCGCTGAAATTTGAAGACATCACCAACGCTGCGGGCACTGGCGGCGATGGACATTGGTGTACAGGTGTAACAGTAATTGATATCAATAATGATGGCTGGCAGGATATCTATGTAGCGGCCTCTTTCCGCAAAGACCCGGTGAAGCGTACTAACTTGTTTTACATCAACCAGGGACCGGGCAAAGACGGCATCCCGGTTTTTAAAGAATCAGCAGCGGTATACGGACTGGCTGATACCGGTTTCAGCACACAGGGTGTATTCTTTGATTATGATCTGGATGGTGATCTTGACCTGTACCTGGTGACAAACGAATTGAATGATCCCAAAACGCCTATTAAATTCAGACCCAAGGTAACTGACGGAAGCGCATTGAACACAGACCGCCTGTACCGGAATAATGGTAATGGCAGTTTTACCAATGTATCCAAAGAAGCAGGTATTACTATTGAAGGATGGGGACATGCGGTTTGCATTTCAGATATCAACCACGATGGATGGCCGGATATTTATGTAAGCAATGATTTCGTATCGAACGATCTGTTATTCGTCAACAATAAAAATGGAAGTTTTACCAATCAGCTGGGCGCTTATTTTAAACATACCGGCTGGAACGCCATGGGTACAGATATGGTGGATATTAACAACGACGGTCTGCCTGATATTATCTCACTCGAAATGTTGCCGGAAGACAATTTGCGCAAAAAAAGAATGCTCAGCGGCAATGAATACTATAATTATTACAACAGCGAAAAATTTGGGTACCAACATCAGTATGTGCGCAATGTGCTGCAGTTGAACCAGGGCATGAGTCCGCTGGGCCATCCTGTTTTCAGCGAAATTGGTTACCTGGCCGGTATCTACCAGACGGATTGGAGCTGGTGCCCGCTGGTGGCCGATTTTGACAATGACGGCTACCGGGATATGGTAATCACCAACGGCCTCCCGCGTGATGTGACGGACCTGGATTATATCACTTTTAACAATGGCCAGGGTGGCGGCAAAGGCAATTATTCACTGGCGCTTACGGATTCATTACCGGTGGTGAAACTGGCCAATTATGCTTTTAAAAATAACGACGGCATACACTTCACCAATACCAGCAATACCTGGGGCTTTACCCAGCCTTCCTTTTCTAACGGTGGCGCTTATGCGGATTTGGATAATGATGGTGATCTTGATATCGTGATCAATAATATCAACGACCCCGCCTTTGTGTATGAAAATACGGGCAGTAACAACAACGTGCATACGCTGACGGTTTACCTGGAAGGCCCTGAAAAAAATTCCAATGCCATCGGTACAACGGTTGCTATTTATTACGACAAGGGCAAACAACAGTATTACGAACATCAACCTTCCCGCGGATACATGTCTACCCACGATAGCCGCGCACATTTTGGACTGGGCGCCGTCACCACCATTGATTCCTTACTGGTGAGCTGGCCAGGCGGAAAAATGCAAAAGCTTACCAATATAGCTGCCGGCAAACCCCTGCATGTAAAATATGCCGATGCTGCTGCTGATCCCCTTTCGGTCAGGTCGCCAGCAACGCCGCTGTTTACTTCAGTTAACAAAAAATATGGGATCGCTTTTAAACATACAGAGAGAGATGCCATTGATTATAATACACAACCCTCTATACCGCATAAACTCAGCCAATATGGTCCGGGCATTGCCGTAGCAGATATTGACAACAATGGGTTTGATGATTTTTATGTGGGTGCCTCCGTTGGAAAACACGGGATGTTTTTTTTACAAGATGATAAAGGTAATTTCAGCATCGATTCCACGCGTTTTTTACAGGAAGATGACGGCCACCCCGCAGAAGATATGGGATTGTTGTTTTTTGACGCCGACAACGACGGTGATGCAGACCTGTACGTGGTAAGCGGCAGTTATGAACTTCCTCCCAATGAACCTGCCAGCCAGGATGTATTGTATTTGAATGATGGCCATGGTAAATTCAAACCGAGTTATTCTTCCCTTCCAAAAATGTTTGCTAACGGGTCATGTGTACGCGCTGCCGATATTGATGGCGATGGCGACCTTGATCTTTTTGTAGGCGGCAGGGTTGTTTCAGGCGCTTATCCGCTCATGCCCAAAAGCTATATCCTCATCAATTTCGGCGGCACATTTGTGGATGCCACCCAAAAGTATTGTCCTTCATTGCAACTGGCGGGCATGATAACAGATGCATTGTTTACAGATTTTGACAACGATGGCAAACCAGACCTGATCACCACCGGGGAATGGATGCCCATTAATTTTTACAAAAATACCGGGCAGGCATTTGAACTGGTAAATGATGCGACCGGTATTGCAGCGCATGTTGGCTGGTGGAACAGTTTGATTGCTGCGGACTTTGACAATGATGGTGACATGGATTATGTTGCCGGCAACCTGGGATTGAACAGCAATTACAAAGCTACTCCGCAAGAACCCATGCAACTGTATGCAAAGGATTTTGACGACAATGGCCTCATGGACCCCATCGTGTTTTGTTATATCAACGCCGAAGACGGCAGCAAAAAACTTTTTCCAATGGGCACGCGCGATGACATGATCAGCCAGATGATTAGCATCCGCAAAAGATTTCCTACCTACAAAGCCTACGGTAAGGCTTCATTGAATGAATTGCTGAAACCTGCCGACCGCGACAATGCGCTGCTGTTTACTGCCACCGATATGAACAGCAGTTATATTGAAAACAAAGGCAATGGAAAATTTACGATCACTCCCCTTCCCGCAGAAGCACAGTTTGCACCTTTGTATGGAATGCAGGCACTGGATATAGACAATGATGGCAATACCGACCTGGTGGTTACCGGCAATGACTATGGCATGGAACCTTATAGTGGCCGGCATGATGCACTGAACGGGCTGTGTTTAAAGGGAGACGGCAAAGGCAAATTCAGCAGCATGACCATTGCCGCCAGTGGCTTTTTTGTACATGGCGACGGCAAGGCATTGGCGTGTTTGCATACAGCTAAAAACGGGGATATATTGATTGCCACTCAAAACCAGGATAGCCTTCAATTATTTGCTAAGACAGGCATGCAGGATATCAACCAAAAAAAATGGATAACGCTGCAACCGGGTGATTTTAGCGCAGAAATTTATTATGGCAACAATACGGTAAAAAAGATGGAACTGTATTATGGAGCAGGATACCTTTCACAGTCATCCAGGAAAATACCAGTAGATAAAACGGTGGTAAAAACAATCATTACCAGCTATAATGGGAGCAAGAGAACCGTGCAATAGATTTATGCCTGCACAAGTTGCGAAATTTTTTCTTTGATCATTTGCAAATTAAATGGCTTGCGTACATAATCATTGGCCCCGCAGGTAGTAGCGATGGTTTCAATATTGTCGTTTGCTGAAATCATTATTACAGGTATGGAAGCGGTCTTATCAAACGTTTTCAGTTTTTTGCAAATATCTCCACCGGAAATACCATCCATAGCAATATCCAGCAATATTACATCAGGATGGTCGTCCACCGCCATGTTTACAATGCCGTTTCCATTTAAAGACAGGTGAACAATAAAACCGGCTTGCTGCAATTGCATTTTTACAAGCTGCAGCAAATCGTTATCATCATCTGCCACCAACACTATTTTCTTCTTGTTGTTTATGCCATTCAGTTTCATAAGATTTGTGTACGTTAATAATTCCAAACGTAAAACAATAATAAAGCCATAGAAGAGAATATCGAAAGTGTGGGCAGGCCCATATCATCACCAGCCTTTGATGATTTGTTGTCAGCGAAATATTGAGCCTGAAAAAGCATCCGAAAGATAAAAAGCTTGTGCGGAGAGTAATAATATTAAATAAATTTCAAAAACCGCTGCTAAATCAACTGGATGAGGGAGGAGTAAAATATTCTACAATATGTTTAATAATGGAAAAACCAGCATGTTGTTTACACTAACCCACTAGCCGACTAACCCGGGAACTATCCGGCTGTTACGGTACCTGGTTCCTTATCACAATAATATCCTTTTCACGGTCAGCCGGCAGTACATGAAGATTGACAATTTTACCGTCTTTAACCCCGGCTTCAATAACGGTATTGTATGGCGCATGCAATTTAAATGAAGCATTCCATTCTTTGGGCCAGGCCGGTAACAAGTATATTTGACGTCCGTCTGTCTGCATCAGCATTTCCTGAAGACCAATCATGCCGGATCCACCCCAGTTGTGATCCGGCGTCCAATCAAAGCCCGGGCCCCAGAAGGCAGGAAAACGGTGACTTGCATTACCCAACTTTTCACGGGTTAGCGCAGTAGCTTCCTCCGCCAATCCCAACCGGGCTGCAAAGATGTTGTACTGCCGCCAGCCCACCGCACTGCGAAATTTAACGGCATGCGGATCATACCGGTAAGTATTGATGGCGGTATCCAGTCCGGGGCGACCTACACCGTAAATACCCCAGGGAAATACAGGGTATAGCTGTGGTGTTTCAGAATTCTGCACCCTGGCCCATGCTTCAGCGGGTGCCAGTACGGTGTGTCCCTCAATTTGCCGGAGCGGAAGAGGTGGCATACGGTGCAACATGGTATCCCATTTATTTCTTTGGGCGCTGTCTGCGTATTTGCGCGGTAATTCCAGCAACCGCGTGAGTATCACCTGAAGGGCTGCGATAACCGTGGTGGAATTGTACGTCATCTTAAAAGTTTCTGCGGCGGATGTTGGATAAAATATATAATGGCCCGTTTCATCAAAGGCTTTTACACCCCTTTTCTTTGCCAGCTGCTGGTAATGCGCATCGTAAAACGCAAGACAACTGTCGATGAAAGGAATATACGATTGTATATTGCGGCCTTCATAGCGCTCCGTCTCCAGCATCATCAGGCAAAACTCAAAAACAGTCTCCCATTCGTATTCCAGCCATGCATTATATTCCACACCGGGGTCGGTACCGGCAGGCCGGTTGATACCGTATTCAAAAATATTCGGCAACCCGAAATTTTCTATCTGCTCCGTAAAACAGGCGCCACCATGATTCCAATAAATTTTACTGCGCAAACACGCATTGGTTAATGATCGCAAATAGAAATCAAATTGTGGTTGCAGCATATCAAAATCGCCTGCTTTTAACATGGGAAAATATACCAGCCGCTGGTTCTGTGCTGTCATGGTACCGCCACCCCATAACCGGAAATCCGGGGAATAAGTCATTTTCTCATTCACGTAAACAGGATCAAACGTAAACAGGCCGCCATTGAATTTGGTAGGCCACTTTCCGTACGCATTGCAACCCAACTGGTAGCGGAACAATTGATAATTCCTGGAGATTGTGCTATCAGGACCATCGATAAAAACATAACTGCGATTCCAGAATTCACGCCACCATTGCCTCGTGGCAGTTAACGCCGTTTTTGCATGCGCTCCGGCATCTTTCATTACCGAGTCTACAGCATTTACCCATAACTGCTGCGTAGCCGGCTGTGCCGTATACAGGCAGATGGCAAGCTGCTGACTACGCACCGCTTTCTTACCGGCCAGCTTCCATGATTTGTATACAATGCCGGCATAACTACCGGAGTCATTTCCGGCGGGCACCATGCCATTGCCTTTCATTGTACCGCCAAAGCTGTTGTTGGTAAGGGGGTCATACATTTGTGCTTTCACTGACTGCATGCCCTGCATGCGCACGGTGTAATCAAATATATTTTCAACGTCTTTTTTATTCCGATGGCAAAACAATACACCGTTATCGTTAAAGCCGATACTGTCTTTGTATGTCCTGATGGGTACCTTTTGCGGCACCTTATATGAGTTGGCCCTAAATTCTGCTCCCTGTATGATATGATCTGCATACCGCCATGATTCATACGCCGCCGTTACGTCCACCGGCTTAGCAGATTGCAAGTCCAGATGAATGACTGGCCGGAAAACATCCACCCAAATATTTACAGTGACACCATTGCCGCTGATGGCGACACCCCCCTCCATCAAACGCAATTCCTGTTTAAAATCAGTACCATTAAAAGGGTTGGAAGAAAGATGCAGACGCACCCGTCCGGCTTTCAGCATCTGGTTGTTTTCGTCAAACATGCCACTTTGCGAGAGATAAAAAAGAATATCACCATTTTCTACCCATACATTCAGCCCAATGTCTCCGCCGCCGCAGGGCATGGACTCAGAAGAGTTTTTACTCTGGCTGGTCCAGACAGGGTTATAGCGGTTCATCATGGCCGTTATCTTACTGTCTTGTGCAGTCAGCACCAAACTGTTTGTGAGCAATACTAAACATAAAACTAACCTGACCATTGATTTGAATTGATGATGAATGATAGGACGTTTATCAATAATGGTAATGCTTTAGAAATCCCAGTTTTTTTGCGGCAGTCTTAACCCATTCCCTGGCCATCAGTTCATGCCCGGCCACCGTGGGATGGATGCCGTCCCAAATCCAGTAGTCAGCGGGCGCCTTGCTGGCTGCCTTATCAAATACAACCTGGTAATCTACCACCAACGCATCAAACGCAGCGGCCAATTTTTTTACCCGCTCAGCCCTTTGCGCAGTTTCATATTGCCATTGTTCAAAATTTTCTTTTCGTTTACCCACCGCTGTTACAAAAGGAATTCCCAGAATTAGCAATACATCCGGCCTGGCCGCCCTGCTACGGGTCAGCAGGTTGCGGTAACCATTTTCAAATTCGTCTGCTGTTTGCATACCGGGCTTTTTTTCAACAGCTGCTGCTGCATCGTTGATACCGATTAATATACTCAGTACATCCGGCTGCAAATCCAGTGCATCGGTTTGCCAGCGTTGCTGCAGGTCGGGCACCTTGTTACCACTGATACCACGGTTATAAAAATGATGGTCAGCGGACGCAAAATCGGCGCCCACCCTGCTTGCTACCGCAAATGCATAACCGTGGCCCATGACGTGATTGGGATCGGTGTTCCTGCCACGATTACCATCGGTAATAGAATCACCCTGAAATAAAAATGTTAACCCGCCCGCAGGCATGCTGCTATTCGCCAATAAACCACCCGGCCATAAGTGAACCGGTAAAACGGACGCCACCATAACAAGAAATTGGCTGCGCGTGATATTGCTGTTAATCATACTTCTAGTGTTGAACCCCTGCAAACTGTTATCGGTACACGCAGATAAGGAGGGGCTTATTTTTTGCTGATGGTGCTACCATTGCTCCAGTTATTTATACCAGATCGCAGGTATTTATTGCGGCCTGCCGAATAATTAATGACACCTTCTGTTTCTGGTTACGTTGGTAAGCAGTATGCCGCCATTAAGGGCCAGGTTTAATTTGTCATCTCCAAAATTATTGCAAGTTATAGGCGGTTCGTTCGCATTAATCATTAACCGGAGACATTGGAATATACACGGGCGGCCGCTTCTCAGCCGGTTTAAAGATCCTATATAAAATCTGTAAACCTATTGTTGTAATAATAAGTTTATTTTTTTATTTATTTCTGCCGCCCGCGTATTTGCGTCCTGCAATGGCATGCCGGTCTTCATTTCCGGTCTGGTATGACCGGTGGCAGTTAGCCAGGCATCTTTCATGAAACCCTGCTTTTCTATTATCAATTGTAAAATAGCCGGCCCATTGGCATGCGATTGCATCAAGGATTTGATGTCCGGATATTTTGCCGCGTTTCTTTCTTTCAAGTGTAACAACAGTTGTTTGGCAATCAGCCAATGCCCGGCTTCACCGGGATGAACGCCGTCAGCGGCCAGTGCAAATCCATCAACGCCATACGCGGCATCCAGTTGCCGGTGTGTTTCGAGATATTTTTTCATCGGAAAATGAATGTCCGCTACTTCCCAATGTGCGGCCTTTTTTTGCGAAAGCAGCCAGGCGGCATAGCTGTCCAGCACGGCAGCATATCCTTTAGCCCCAGCACGCAACTCGTCATATACCGGCGGAGTTACAATGATTACCCTTGCCCCTGTTTTTACCAATGTATCATGCAGCCAGATCATGCCGTCTTTATATTTTTGAAAACGCTGCGGGTCCAACGGAAGGTATATACCGTCATTCATACCATAACAGGTAAAAACAATATCAGGTTGTATGGCCTGCAGAATACGATGCAGGCGTTCATGCAAATCAGGCCGGGAAAAACGGCCCCCTGCATGTCCTTCTTCTGATAAACCTGATACGGTTTCGCTGGGTAAACCGAGGTTAATAAAATTAACAGCATGATTTGGATGCGCGATAGTATAAGCTGCTTCTATATCTGTAATCCAGGAACCTGCGTAAGTGATACTATTGCCGAGGAATAAAACAGTATGAACACTGGTATCGATTTGCTGAGCAATGATACAAAATGGCGTCAGTGATATGGCTAGCAAAGCAGTGAACAAAAATTTCATGCAGCATTGTCAGCACCGTGTTATGTACCGGTAGCTATAGCTAAGATAACAAAAGTGGTGCAGAACAGCTATGTGCTGCGCGATACCTATTCCGTAATACTATGCCGGCTGGGTGTCTATACTTAATACTAAATATTTCATACTATACAGAAAGCCGCCAACTAATCGTCAGCGGCTTTCCTTGCTTACTATCTTACCGGTTTATTCTTTTACACAATTATTATGGTAAGATATGAATGATGTTAATGGATGCTATTTAGCAGCATCGCGCAACGCTTTTATTTTATCATGCGATGCTTTCAGCATAGCTTTCTGTGCTTCCAGTGTAGTACGGATATAGGCCGGTAAATCTTCCTGGAGCGCATCTTTGTAAGCTTTCTGCGCTGCGTCTTCGCCAAATTCGCAATTGGCAAGAACGGCGTGCCTGTCACTACCGGTAAACACTGCTTTTACATCCATCCATGCGCGGTATAATTTTCCGCTGGTGGTGGTGCCGGCTTCAAATTCACCGCCGAGTGCCTGCACTTCGCCGGCTAAATCAATACGTATTTTGCGGCTTTCATCAATCATTGAAGTGAACAGTGCTCTGAGGTCTGTATCGCCATCTTTTAATTCATCCAATGCCCTTTCATAGCCCACTATTCTGTCGTTGTTTATTTCCACGAGATCGTTCAGTGTTTCAATGGTTTCCGTTGTAGTAGTTTGCATGACATAAAATTTTAGAGTTAATAATTAACGCACATTGCATAGCACCAATTAGCATGCCGCATACCAGCGGGGTGGATATCTCTTATAACAACTGGTTAATGACGCTATATTTCCCCATTACTGTTGAATTTATTTATCACGGCGCCATGCCCGTTTAAAAACCGGAGCTTTATTACTTTTTTATTACTAAATAACAGGCATTTATGCTGGCAAACGGAAGAAATCAAAAATTGTCATTTCTTCCTAATTTCACCGCTATGGAAGAAAACCTGCTGCTTATTTTAACCTTACTGTTCCTGAGCTCTATGCTCACCATGTTAAGCCAGAAACTGCGCATCTCTTACCCGATATTTTTGGTACTGGCCGGTTTGCTATTCAGTTTTGTACCGGGTCTACCGGTGGTAACGCTTGATCCTGACCTCGTATTTCTTATTTTTCTGCCCCCATTGTTGTATTCAGCGGCCTGGAATACTTCCTGGAAAGATTTCTGGCAATATAAAAGACCTATTATCATGCTCGCTACGGGCCTGGTCATCTTTACTTCGGCAAGTGTAGCGTTTACAGCACATGCTATTATTCCAGATTTTTCACTGGCACTTGGTTTTTTGCTCGGCGGCATCATTTCTCCGCCGGATGCAGTAGCTGCTGCATCTGTATTGCAAAACCTGAGCATGCCCAAACGCATCATTACGGTGCTGGAAGGTGAAAGCCTGATCAATGATGCATCATCGCTGATTATTTTCCGTGTGGCGCTCGCTGCTATTTTTACCGGTCAATTTTTTTTCTGGCAAACTGCCGGCGAATTTTTCATTGTTGCGTTTATGGGTATTGCAATAGGTATTATTATCGCACATATATTGTATGTGGCGCACCGTTTTTTACCTACTACACCGAGTATTGATACTGTTCTAACTATTATAGCGCCCTATATCATGTATATAACGGCTGAGCACCTGCATTTTGGCGACGTTCATTTCTCTGGTGTAATGGCGGTGGTGAGCGGCGGCCTTTTTTTAAGCTTCCGTTCACATGAAATTTTTACTTACAACTCGCGCATACAGGCATATTCTTTCTGGCAAACCCTCACCTTCCTGTTAAACGGTTTGGTGTTTATATTAATCGGACTGCAACTACCTGCCATCACCAGCGCTCTGGGAGAATATTCTGTAGCCGCTGCAGTAATCTACGGCGTCATCATCAGTTTGCTAACTGTCGTCATCCGTTTATTATGGGTTTTTCCTGGTGCTTACCTGCCCAGGATATTATCAAAAAACATACGGACGCGGGAGAAACGCCCTTCCTGGCAAATGGTTTTTGTGGTGGGCTGGAGCGGTATGCGCGGCGTGGTATCACTGGCATCTGCACTGGCTGTTCCGCTAACGCTTGCATCCGGCGCCGCATTCCCGCACCGCAATTTGATACTGTTTATCACTTTTGTGGTGATATTGTTTACTCTGGTACTACAGGGGTTAAGCCTTCCCCTGGTTATAAAATGGCTGAAGGTGAAAGATGATGAAGCAGAAAACGCCGAAGAACAGGAATTGACAGTCCGACTAAGACTTGCTACCGCTGCACTTGAATACATGCAGAGCGAACACGGAGATGATTTGGGTGATGTGGATGCTTTCAGGCGGTTAAGAGAACGTTATGAAAGAATGGTCGAGATTACCAATAAAAAACTACTGAAAGAAGAAGAGACCATTGCGAAAGCGAGCTTCCTGCCCAGGTACCGGAGAATGCTGATAGAACTCGTAAGCATACGGAGAAAAGAAATTCAAAAGCTAAGAAGTGAAAGGTTGTATTCCGAAGAGCTGTTACGAAACAAAGAATGGGAACTGGATCTGGAAGAGGCAAGGTTGATGGAAAGCTGAGTGGATCGCCTATAGCATTATGAGCTAATTATTATGAATTGATTCGGTCGAAATTCGGGAACATTTCAATAAGTGCATCAATGGTAAGTGTAATTATATTTTAGAAAAAAAAAATTCCAGTTTTTATATAAAGAAACGATAATCATACTTTCTAGTGTTAATGAGTTTAACACTTACTACGCTGATAAAAACGCCATAAATATTTACACCTATGACTATGGTTGTACAATTCAACTGAAATATATCGCTGCGGTTTCTGTTTCAACTTTGGTATCCACATTTGTGGAAAACCCTAGACAACAGGGTTAAAAACTAATTAATATTTTTTATAAACCGATTGCATATGTCGAAAATTGATTTTAGGCACGATAATTTCGTTGACATGCATCAATAAATTTTCCGTATGAATTTGTTTATGAAATCTATTGAAATCAAGTTCCGGTATTGGGGCGATATGATTAAAGCAAATGTATTTCAACGTGAGGATGCGCGTGGCGTGGTATACCCCATTCAGTTGAACGGTGATTATTGTTTCACCCTTCGTTATGACGAACAGGATGAGTGGATGATTGTAAAAGAAAAAAATGGCATTACGCCCCGCGTTGATAAAGAATTACTTAACCGTATTTTAAAACCGTTGGAAGTTAAGTTGAACTACGCGGCCTGATTATTCCATTTACTTCGTCTTCCCAACATATTGAAACAAAGAGATCGGGGGTTTTACATTGTTTATCACCTCTGATCTCTTTGTTATTTTTAGTTAGTTCCCAATCATTTATACTATTTTAAGCCGGTTTTTATTCCGTTTGCCCGCAACGGTAAACACCTTAATTTTGCAGCCGCCGGTAAATGATTAAACCCACCGGAAACAGCGTGCAATTAAAGGATCTGGCCAGTCAGCTGCAGGGAGAACTGTATTACGATACCACCATGCGTACGCTGTACGCTACCGATGCGTCGGCTTACCGCGAAATGCCCTTGGCAGTGGCCCTGCCCAAATCGGTTACAGACATACAACACCTCATCGCCTTTGCGCGCAAAAATCATACTTCGTTGATTCCCAGAACAGCCGGCACTTCCCTGGCGGGGCAAGTAGTGGGAAACGGCATTGTAGTGGATGTTTCAAAATATTTTACCCAAATTCTTGAGCTGAATGCAGCAGAAAAATGGGTGCGCGTACAGCCCGGCGTTATACGTGATGAGCTGAATATGTTTCTGAAACCACATGGGTTATTTTTTGGGCCTGAAACTTCCACCGCCAACCGGGCCATGATTGGCGGCATGGTAGGCAATAACTCCTGCGGCTCCAATTCTGTGGTATACCGGAGCACCCGCGAACACCTGCTGGAAGTAAAAGTATTGCTCAGCGATGGGTCCGAAACCGCCTTCCGCGCCATGAGCATTGATGAATTTCATGAAAAATGTGAGGGCCAGACGCTGGAAGCCTCCATCTATTCAACAGTCAGGCGTTTGCTCAGTAATTATGACAACCAGGAAGAAATAAGAAAACAGTTCCCCAAAAAATCAGTGGAGCGCCGCAATACGGGCTATGCAGTTGATGTATTGCTGGATACTGCGCCGTTTACCGCCGGTGAACCCGATTTCAATTTTTGCAAACTCATGGCAGGGTCTGAAGGCACGCTGGCATTTATCACAGAAATAAAACTGAATGTAGTACCCCTTCCACCAAAGGAAACCGGGTTACTTTGTGTGCATTTTAATACGATTGACGAAGCCCTGCGCGCCAACCTGATCGCGTTGCAGTTTGCACCCAGCGCCAGTGAACTGATAGATCATTATATACTGGAATGTACCAAGGAAAACAGTGAACAAATCAAAAACCGGTTTTTTGTACAGGGCGATCCCGGTGCCATCCTGGTAATTGAGTTTGCACGCAGCAACCGCGAAGACATCAGCGCCCTTGCTGCAGAAACAGAAGCAGCCATGCGGGCTGCGGGACTGGGCTATCATTTTCCTTTACTCTTTGGAGACGATACAAAAAAAATATGGACACTGCGCAAAGCCGGCCTGGGATTACTCAGTAATCTGCCGGGCGATAGTAAAGCCGTCCCTGTTATTGAAGATACCGCTGTGGATGTACACGATCTCCCGGCCTATATCCGCGATTTTAACGGGATCCTGAAAAAATACAATCTCTATTCCGTTCACTACGCCCACGCCGGTTCGGGAGAAATTCATTTGCGGCCCATCATTAACCTGAAAACGGAACAAGGCAACCAGCTCTTCCGCAGCATTGCAGAGGAAATTGCCACCCTTGTAAAAAAATACAACGGTTCCCTGAGTGGTGAGCACGGAGATGGCAGACTGCGTGGCGAGTTTATACAACAAATGGTGGGTGAAAAAAATTACCAGTTGTTAAAAGAAATCAAACGCACCTGGGACCCTGAAAATATTTTCAATCCCAACAAGATTGTTGACACGCCGTCTATGAATTCCATGTTGCGGTATACACCTGGCCAGCAAACACCGCCATTTAAAACGGTGTTTCGTTTTTATAACCAGGATGTACTGCAACATGCAGAACAATGCAATGGATCGGGCGACTGCCGGAAAACACAGCTTTCCGGAGGCACGATGTGTCCATCGTTTATGGCTACCCGTAATGAAAAAGACACCACCCGCGCGAGGGCCAATATATTAAGGGAGTTCCTAACCCATTCTGATAAGCTGAACCGTTTTGATCACCAGGAGATTTATGAAGTGATGGATCTCTGCCTCAGCTGCAAAGGCTGTAAATCTGAATGTCCGTCTAATGTGGATGTGGCTAAATTGAAAGCTGAGTTTCTCCAGCATTATTACGACGCCAATGGGGTGCCGTTCCGTTCCAGGCTGATTGCGAACTTTAGCCAAAGCGCGAAGCTGGGCGCCATCATGCCCGGCATGTACAATTTCATGGTCACCAATAAAAGCATCAGCTCTCTTATCAAAAAAATTTCCGGCTTTGCAGTGAACAGATCCATGCCCACAATGCACAGCCAGACGCTGCAAAACTGGTTTAGTAAAAGAAAATCGCCTGATCGCCCGCAAACAGGCAGGAAAGTGCATTTGTTTTGCGATGAGTTTACCAATTACAACGATACCCAAATTGGCATCACCGCCGTACAATTGCTGGAAAAACTGGGTTATGAAGTCGTTATCCCTGAACATATTGAAAGCGGCCGCTCCTGGCTGTCGAAAGGATTGTTGCGAAAAGCAAAAACCATTGCCCATAAAAATATCGATCTCCTCTACCCAATCATCAGCGCTGATGCACCGCTGGTGGGTATAGAACCATCGGCCATCTTAACATTCAGGGATGAATACATTGATCTGGTCGATGATGAAAGATATGAAAAAGCCAAACAGCTTTCGAAACATGTTTTTTTAATTGATGAATTCATCGCTGCAGAAATAAAAAAAGGAAATATTAAGGCGGAACAATTCACCGGAGAAAAAAAGAAAATCGTTTTGCATGGGCATTGTCAGCAAAAAGCGCTTTCTTCCGTAGCACCGTCTGTAGCTTTGCTATCATTGCCTGCCAATTATACGGTAGAAACCATTCCTTCCGGCTGTTGTGGTATGGCGGGTTCTTTTGGTTATGAAAAAGAACATTACGAACTGTCTATGAAAATCGGGGAGCTGGTTTTGTTCCCGGCGGTTCGCCGCCAGCCCGGTGAACACATCATTGCGGCACCTGGCACCAGTTGCCGGCACCAGATAAAGGACGGCACCGGCAAAAAAGCATTGCACCCTGTTGAGATATTGTACCAGGCATTGGTATAATATTTAGTTATTCGTGAGAAACAACATCAACGACGAAGATTTCGGAAATTTAGATACCCGCCAACAGAAGCCAGGTTTGCATCACCAAGGTCTTCAACTATCGGCCAGCAAAACTTGACTTCTTTACTATCGGCAAAAAAAGGAAGTCAAGTTTCATCACCCCTGGTTCGGCCCCCTAATATGCAAAACTTGACTTCCGTACTATCCGCGAACAGAAGTCAAGTTTGCATCACCAAGGTCTTCAACTATCGGCCAGCAAAACTTGACTTCTTTATTATCGGCAAAAAAGAAAGTCAAGTTCATCACCGCTGGCTCAGGCCCCCTAATATGCAAAACTTGACTTCCGCATTATCCGCGAACAGAAGTCAAGTTTGCATCAGCAAGGCCTTCAACTATCGGCCAAAACTTGACTTCTTTATTATCGGCAAAAAAGAAAGTCAAGTTTCATCGCCCCTGGTTCGGCCCCCTAATATGCAAAACTTGACTTCTGTACTATCCGCGAACAGAAGTCAAGTTTGCATCAGCAAGGCCTTCAACTATCGGCCAGCAAAACTTGACTTCTTTACTATCGGCAAAAAGAAAGGAAGTCAAGTTTCATCCCCGCCGGTTCAGGCTGCCCTAATATGCAAAACTTGACTTCCGCATTATCCGCGAACAGAAGCCAAGTTTGCATCAGCAAGGCCTTCAACTATCAGCCAGCAAAACTTGACTTCTTTACTATCGGCAAAAAAGGAAGTCAAGTTTCATCGTCGCCGGTTCAGGCTCCCTAATATGCAAGGCTTAACTTCCGCATTATCCGCGAACAGAAGTCAAGTTTGCATCAGCAAGGTGTTCAACTATCGGCCAGCAAAACTTGACTTCTTTATTATCGGCAAAAAAGGAAGTCAAGTTTGCATCAGCAAGGCCTTCAACTATCAGCCAGCAAAACTTAACTTCTTTATTATTGGCAAAGAAGGAAGTCAAGTTTCATCCCCGCCGGTTCAGGCGCTCTAATATGCAAGGCTTGACTTCCGCATTATCCGCCAACAGAAGTCAAGTTTGCATCAGCAAGGTCTTCAACTATCGGCCAGCAAAACTTGACTTCTTTATTATCGGCAAAGAAGGAAGTCAAGTTTCATCCCCGCCGGTTCAGGCTGCCCTAATATGCAAAACTTGACTTCCGCATTATCCGCGAACAGAAGTCAAGTTTGCATCACCAAGGTCTTCAACTATCGGCCAGCAAAACTTGACTTCTTTATTATCGGCAAAAAAGGAAGTCAAGTTTCATCGCCCCTGTTCGGCCCCTTAATATGCAAAACTTGACTTCCGCATTACCCGCGAACAGAAGCCAAGTTTGCATCAGCAAGGCCTTCAACTATCAGCCAGCAAAACTTGACTTCTTTACTATCGGCAAAAAAGGAAGTCAAGTTTCATCGTCGCCGGTTCAGGCCCCTAATATGCAAAACTTGACTTCCGTACCAAAACAACCAGGAACAGCTAAATACAAACCCTCGTTTCCTCTAACTATCAGCCGGCCGACAAATCCCGGCGCTATTATGATTATCTTAGCGCCCTAATTACAACACAATGAAAACAATTATCATTACCGGTGCCAACGGCAACTTAGGAACTGCCTGCGTGAAAAAATTTTTGCAGGAAGGTTATGGCGTTGTAGCTGTTGACAGCCATGATAATCACCTGGAATTTGCGAAAGGCAATGCGTTGTATGAATTTGTTACGGTAAATCTTTCTGATGAAACCGCCAGTGCCAATTTTATCGACGGCATGATAAAAAAATATGGCAGCATACATGCGGCGTTGATGCTGGTAGGTGGTTTTGCAGCCGGTAATATGGCGGCTACCAGTGGTGCAGATATCAGGAAAATGTTTTCATTGAATTTTGAAACCGCTTATTTCATGTCCCGCCCACTGCTGCAGCACATGCAGCAACAGGGCTATGGCCGGTTGGTGTTTGTAGGCGCCAGACCCGCGTTGAGTGCAGCACAGGGAAAAGATCTGATGGCGTATGCACTCACCAAATCGCTCCTGTTCAAACTGGCCGAATTCATTAATGAAACCACCAAAGGAACCAATATAACCGCTACCGTGGTTGTACCCAGTACCATAGATACCGCCATCAACCGGCAGAGTATGCCGGATGTTGATCCTGCCAATTGGGTAACCCCTGCCGCCATTGCAGATATCATGGAATTGATTACATCAGAAAAAGGCCATCCGCTGCGCGAAACCGTACTGAAAGTGTATAATAATTCTTAATCGTTGCTACAGCATTTATAGTTTACACCGGATAGCAACTGAGGGGTAGACCTGTAAAACATTATCAGTGGTCAGCACATGATAGTTGATATTGAAGCGCGTTCCGGCAGACAATTGATTTTTGATCTTCACCCAGCATTGCGGCTCCGCGAAAAACATCCAGCGTTTGCCGTTCAATTGCCTGGTGAATTCATCACCATGATTTTTATTTTCTGTCCATATTGAGAAGTCACCCGAAAATTCTGCTTTATAATTAAAAAGTCCTTTCCACCAGTACAACGTGTACAATACATCGTGACTCGGGTTTGCATAAGATACATATTTATAGTTTAGCACCGCCGACATCCAGGCAGTTCTCCATTTAAAAGGATAAGACAATCCGGCGGAAAATGTATTCAGTATATAAAAACTGTATTGCTTCGGTTCCGTGATGCCCGCTCCTCCGCTGTATTGAAGGTTCAGGAATATTTTTGGTCGCCAACACCTGAACGTCTGTGAAACCTGCATATAGAATTTGCCCATATTATTCCTTTCACCGGTAAAATCAGCCTGCATTTTAAATAGGAAGGAGCCGGGTTTAATAAACGATTTCCCTGAATCCTGGTTTTTGAAATATTCAAAATACAGCGTGGGAAAATTTTTGCTGTTCCGCGCGGGATCTGCCGTGTGACGCAGATCATAATGCAATTGCAGGCTTTGCGCACTGACTGTTGAGCCTACTAACACTAAAAGGATGGAGAGTAACAATTTCATGGTTATACAGTCTTTTATAATTGGATATATTGCACCACGGCCCATTGGCTTCAGGATGGCAAAAATGGGTATGCGCTCCGGCTCTGGCCGGAAATGCTCCGGAAACCTGCAGAAATCTCCGGAAATGTTTAGAAATCTTTACAAATGAACAACTTAGATAACGGGGCGTTTATCAGCTTATTCAAAGAATGCTTTTTAAAATGTTATGGATTTCCTTTTGCGGGCGCTTTATCTGAAACAGAAAGCAAGCACCTGGGCAATAAAATATTTGAAGAAACCGGATTGGTAATTGGCGCAAAAAGCCTCAAAAATTATTCTCTTTATATACTGAATCCCGATGTTGCCAAACAGGAGAATCCATCCATAGCTACCCTGGATACGATGGCACGCTATGTTCTTGGCGCACCATTTACCGATGAACTCAAAAGAAAGGATAAGGAAGCACACTACCCGTATTGGTTTCAGTACCGGAACAGGCAAAACAGTCAGCCTGCAAAAAAAACATCATCGCCATCCCGCAAGCGGTGGGTGTGGTGGCTGGTTCCACTGGCAATTATTGCGGTTGCGGTAGCTCTTTTACTGCGCAACTACGGCAAGGAAGAAAAAACGTTCATGGATGATTTTTCATCATTGCAGGAAGATTCACTCTACAGCAGGGGATGGTGGCTGCAATTGAAGGATGATGCATGGTGGAACCAAAGAACAGCGTATACCGGCGCACTCAGCCTGTTTACATTAAAAGGAGACAACTGGCCTGACACTGCCCATACTCCGCAGATCAAAAACCTGTTGGTAAGAAAAATTATGGGCGATTGTTTTACCGCGGAAATTCACCTCACTGATTTCATGCCCGCCACCAATTGGCAACAGGCTGGTATATTACTGTTGGAAGACACCGCGTTCCAGGGTAAGGCCGTCAGGATATCCATTGCCTACAATGATTTTTTTGGAGGTTACCAAAAGCCCAAAGAGATTATTATACAAGGCGTGAGTTCAGGCGGGCTAGATATGAGCAAGCCTGAAGAGATTGGGCATTTGCCAGTAGTAACCATACAGGGTGCAACGGATGATCTCATTCATAAAAACCTGCAGTTTTCCGGGTTGAGAATTGAAAAAACAAAGCAACATTTTCGATTCCTGTATTCAACCAGCCCTGTGGAAAATTTTGCGTTTAAAGAAGCGTTTGCAAAAGAACTACCTATTCACCCAAAATACATAGCCCTCTTTGCATTAAAAGGATTTGTAGATGATACCAACCACATGGCTGCAAGGTTTACCTTCTTCAGCATTTTGCCTGGCAACTGTGATTGATGCGGGGTATCAGTGAACAATAGTACTATCTTCTGCAATCAACTTACCGGTAAGCGTAATTTTCCGGTTTTTTACCGCGCTCATTTTATCAGAAAGAATATTGCAATCAAGCAGGTTGTCGGGAGAAGATTTTCTGCCACTAAATACATTTACCAGTACGCGTACATCTTTGTTCGCCAAAGAATCATACAGCATTTTTGAAAAGTGCAGTCCTGCAAACCTGGCTATACGGCCACTGTCTAATATTATTTGTGAAGATGTAATAAAAATTTCGCCAGATTCGGCATATTCCCTGGAACTGGTGTCCTTCGGTTCGCCGGAAAACCAGGCCGCCACAATGATGGATTCTTTATTGCGTTGCAAATGATCATTGGCCGCCGGACTGAGCGAAACTTCTATTTGAAAAGGAGGCAACAATACTGAATCGTTCTGTATCTGCAGATAATCAGCTGCCACCGCTGTTGCCTGATGCGGGCTATCGGTGGTTATGCCAGGATGATTACCTGCACCCGGAGAACAGGAAATAAAAAAAACAATCAACAGTAGTATACAGCAATACCTCAGCATAGGCCTTTTGCTAAATATAGCACAAAGACAATTACTGGCGTTGAATGTCAATAATTTCTCCGGACTGAAGCATTTGCTGTAGCTCAGTTTTGGAGAAAGAATAAATATCTTGCGTGTAGGCGGCCGCTCCTTTCGCTTTTAAATCTACCAAACCTGAGGGCTTGTTGGTTTCATAATTGCTCAGCTGGATATAAGCAGAATCGCCTTTTACTTCATATACTTTATACAGCGTGTACTGTTGTTCTTTAGTCCTTACTTCAAAAACGTCTCCCTGGTGCGGAGACGTGATGAGCAGTGCGTTCTTTTCATCTTTTTGTTTGCTGAAAATTACACCTGCAACAATCAGCACGGCCAATACACCAAGACCGGAAAACATCCATACCGGTGTTTTTTCTTCGGAACGAAGGCGTTCATACCTTTCTGCCAGCTGCGGCGGCATTTGTTTCAGCTTCAACACCTGTTTGCAATTATTGCAAACGCTTACACCTGTTTTACCCGCCGGAAAGAAGGGTATCCAGAACACATGGGCATATTTTTGAAAAACATACAGGTCGATGCTGTTTTGGGTACCACAATTTTCACAGGTATGCGATACCATTTCTTTTGCCAATTCTTTGCTTCTAACGCCGTAAACAATCATAGGGGTAATCGAGGGTTTATTGTCCGGCATAAAAACAAATACACCGGCTATGAATAATAAAACGGCTCAAGAAACAAATTTTCAATGGCATTTGCCAACGGACAACCGCCGAAAAATTATTGTGTTGCGGTGAAAAAAAAAATCCGGCGCATAACGTATTGGCGCAATGATAGTGTCATAAAAATCCCGCCGGCATGGCCGGCGGGGAATAATCCTTTCAGACTTTACACTTCGGAAGTTTTGTGCTACGCCAAGAGACTTTGGAATTGTCTGCCATGCGTAGTCCTAATGACGTCCATGGGCTTTCCCATTATTATTTTTAAAACGATAATTGTCCCAGTTGTCGCGGTTGCGGCTGTACTTTTCATCCCTGCTGTCACGAATGGGTTGCTGATCAAATTTTCCGCGGTATTGTTCGTAGGCTTTTCTGTCCCTGTCGTGGTACTTATACGGATTCTTTTCTTTTATCACCACTTTATGAACTTTATACAAGTCGTACTTCCGGTATGCCTGGGGCAGGGTGGCTGCCCTTACCCATCGGCGATTACTGTAATAAACAAACTGGTGGGCGGGTACATCGTAATACATGTCCATATCAGGAAGATAATAATATTGTGCATCATCATAACCCTGGGGCGCCCATGCAGGCTGGTTGCCGATGTTCACGCTTACGCTAACCTGCGCCTGTATTTGGTTGGTTGTTATCAAACCTGCAGGAATTAACATAGCCAATAAAATAACCGTTTTCATAATTGCTGATTTTTATTGTTGCAAAATTGCATTAGTAAGACGCCAAAGCAGGTGCCATCTTTGCCAGTTAATTGTTAAAGCCTGATGGGGAGAAGTATACACAGTGCAACAAATTCTTTTGACCGGGAAAGAAGCCGAAGGTTGGAGTCCATTCAGCGTGTACATTTATCGGCGCGTGAAATTTGGCTAAAAACCACGCAAAGGCAGCTTGCTTCTTTGCAACCAATTATCGGTTGGGTATACCGCTTTGCTGTCAATCGCATGCAATGCATAGGCCTGCCGGGAGCAGCCGCTGGTATTGGGCATGCTGAAATGCGGCAACAGGCCATGCAGGACAATGCAGGTGCCTTGTTTTACCTCCAGCGGTTGCATATCACCGGTAGTAACAGGTGTTGCGTCCAATTGTTCCATATAAGTGCCGCCCTGTCCGTTGCGCCGGAACCTTTCCCGCAAAGCAGTGTGGTGACCACCCGGCTTCGCCCAAAGGCAACCATTCTCAACAGTAGCATCTTCCAGCGCTATCCAGAAACCAATGCAGGAAAGCGGCTCGGTATATAAAAAAGTGGCATCCTGGTGGATGTCTACAACACCTCCGATTTTTGCGTGTTTAAAAATGTACATGCTTTGTATGACAAAGTAATCATTCAATCCCAGGTCAGCTGCCAGCTTTTTCAATTGAGGTGCGTGTGAGAAGGCATCAAACTCCGGGTCAAGCTCGTGCAGGGCATGCCCGATTTTATTAAATGATTGCTCCGCCGGACGCAGCAATTTTCCCGTTGCATCAAACGCATCCTTTTCAAAAAAGAAAGAGATATTATCGCCGGATGCCAGAAAATAGCTGTCGCTGGTACTGGCCTGGTCATTGGTTTGGAATATAGATGCGTGGCCATCGTAATCAAACTGGCGGGATAACCACGCGGCTCTTTCCATTAACTGCTTGCAGGCTTCAGGCGTATAAAAATCGGGGATGACAAGAAACCCGTCCCGTTCAAAATTTTCTTTTAACATAAAATACTGCAGGTGAAGTATGGCTGCTACCGGTCAAAAGATACACCATATTTTCAATTGCCTGAGGCCGCACTTGAAATAAAGAAGATATTAAGCGCAATATATAAAAACAGTAATACCTGGGCGGCGATCATATCAAAACGTGCTGCCTTGTGTTGTTTTCCCTTTTTCACCAGCCGCAGGCTGACAGCGGTGCAGGCTACCACACAAAGAATAAAAAACAGCGTAAGACCGTGCAATGTATCTACAAGCGTAAATGAAGTAGATTCCGGCAATGCTGAATCGATGATATATTTATTACCGATGGCGGCAAACAAAGCGCCGACACTTAAGCCAAACCGGCTGTCTATACCATCGTAGTGAATATAAAAACAGGTATATGAAATGAGAAAAGCGATGTACATGCCCAGGAACATTTTCCAGAAGAGGCTGCCGGCATTGCGTGTAATATCTATGATCACCCGAAACTGGCCGTAAACAGCGCGGGGAACCGGTGACGTATTATCCCCAAATGCCGTTTCATACCGTTTAGAAGTATCCACCAACCGCACGTTATCTACCACCCATCCATTGAGTGCATACCGGTCAAAATGTTTGCCGAGGGTATCGGCTTTAAATACAAGCCGGCTGGAATCAAACTGCGAATTCTCTATAAAGAAACGGAGCCGCTGCCGATCGAATGGGAAATTGGCAATCTTCCAGGAGTCCTTCATCACACACTGCAATTTCATGATCATGTAAATACTGCCGTCGGGCCGGTAGGTGGTTGTATCAAAAGAACGGGTCACCGTTTTGGCCGTAGGTACTTCCAGGTTTTGCGCAAAGTTGAACTCTTTGTTTTTATAAATAAGCCAGAGCCAGCAATTAATGGTGTATTCTTTTTGTTTGAAATCAATATCGTGAATACTGGTAACGTAGATGCCCACCGTTACTGTGTCAGGCGGTGCAAAAGTATCTGCCGCGGTATCTTGTCCGCATACGGCAGTGCCTGCCAAAAGCAAGAAGATATAGAACAGGGGTTTGTACATGCGGGACATTTGGCAGATGAAAGGTAAAAAATATTTAGACGCAAATGACCCGCGAAAAGGAAACAGTTTACACAAGAATAAACACCAATAGAACCCGAATAGACCACTAATAGAGAGCGACCAGTCACACTAACTACACGCTATAGAAAGAGAATAGAACCGCGAATGCCCACCAGCCTCCCGCCATTACCGGCTAGCCAATTTCTTAAACAGCTTGTCCGGTATGTTAACGCTGCTGCCTATTTTGGCCTTATTGTCCCAACGCAGTTTGTTAATGTATTTTTTGGGCGTCATTCCGGTGGCGTCATGCCTTGCATCAAACGACCGTTCACTGGCGGGATTATTCTTACCTACTGGTGTTCCTTTCAGACCACCCTGTATGGTCATACTTCGTCCTGTTTTCGGATTGATACCTGTTGCCTTCCAGGCTTTTCCTTTTGCTGTGCCGGGGGCGATGGTAAATCTTGCCATGGTATATTTTTTTATTTGAGCTAATACCTGGCTTACAATATCCAGGTATCAGCATTCAAACAAGATATATGCCGCTGCCGGTTGTTCACCGGCCAATGGTTTTGCTGAAAATTTTATTAAACAAACGGGAAAATAAATAAATAAGAGCGGCGATTGTTGTTGAGTAATTAATTGCACAGGTATCCGGCAATCTATTTTTCACATAATTCCTTTAAGGCCTGCAATGCCTTTGGCCACATTTGATCAAACATTTCTTTATAAGATACCTCAACTTGCATATCCACATTTACTTCCGTTTTACCATCTTTTTCGGTGAATGTATAGTTCTCAAAGGAAGGTGCCCATTTTTTCACTTTTTCGCTGGTGGTGTCTACCACCCCATCCGCAATTACGCCCAGGTGCTCAATGGAGACAAAACAATATTTGTCATTTTCTTTTATCCTGCTAAACATGCCTTCTGCCTTACCGGTGTCTGCAATTGCAATAAAACGGATTTCGCTTCCTTTCTCCCAACTTCCTTCATAAAACGAACCAGGGTAAAACGCGGTTGTCCACTTACGGTAGGTGATATCGTTCAGCATGGTATCCCATACTTTTTCTTTACCGGCATCAATAAGAATTGAATAATGCAATACTTCCATAACATGTATTTTTTCAGAATTCCTGGTTACTGAAGGATACTAAAAGCTTTTGTCGTCTCCGGAAGGACCATAAATAGCTGGTACGGGTATTTCGCAAATGCGCATGTAAACAGTAAGCTGCCCGCGGTGGTGCACCCAGTGGTTGATAGTTGGGCCAATGTATTCACTGGTCTTTTCTGAAAACACTTCCTTACCATTGACTTTCAGCTGAAATGTTTTGTTTAGGTCAGCACCTGTTGCGCCGGATAAAGCCTTTGTAGCTTTTTTTATATTGTCGTCGAAGTAGGCTACCAGGTCTTTGGTAGTTTTTACGTTACCATGCTGAAAAGTGGCCAAATCAATTTCCCCCTTGTCAATCATTTCGGCAATCCACAATGGTATTTCTGCAACGAGTAAAGACAGGTAACCCAGGTTCATGGAACTGGGATGAGGTTTGAAATCAAATTTTGTTTCCGGAATTTTTTCCAGGCATTTGCGCGTGGCGATGGCTTCTGCCTCCAGTTCTTTTAATAATTCCGCAGCGGGTGATGATGTATTTGCCATAAAGAATGTTTTAGCACGATCAAACAAATGATTTGCCAACCTGTAAGCGACTGAAACATAATTCGTACCTTTTTAAAAGCGCCTCAGTTTGAGGCGATATTCGGACACCGTCTCACACAAATACATCCGGTGCTAGAATCTAAAACCAAGCGCTATGTAAGGTTGCCAGCCTTCGGTTGAATGGCCAACCTGTATCTGTATCAATGCCAGTTGCGCGGGGCGGATGTAAATACCTCCGCCATATCCGTCGTGCCATGCACCGGAAGACTCCCCCGGCGCCCAAACCCTTCCCACATCATTGAACAACGTAAGCCCTACCGTACCGGGCAGCAGGTAAGAAACAAAATCAAACAATTTTATCCTGAGCTCTGCATTGTGGTATAAATAATGGTTGCCCGCAAAGCGATAGGCACGGTATCCGCGCAGGTTGGTAGTGCCACCGAGGTAAAGCAATTGAAAAAAGGCGGGACTGCCCCCGGTAATGCCCGCTCCGATCTTGTTGGCAAATACAATAGTTGAATCAGTATTGAGCCGCTGGTAATGTTCAACATCCGTTGTTACCTGCGAAAAGGTTCTTTTTCCGGCAGAAAACTCTTTTATGAGCATCATATTTAACTGCGCATGTACACCGGCGTTAGGCAGCGTGGCATCATTCCTTGTATCATACAGCAAGCCGGCGGCAGGGCCTGCATAAAACTGGTTGCTGAAAATTCTTTCAGCAGGGTGCAGTACATTAAATGAATCCAACGAGTTATGACTATTATCAGAAGCGCCTGCATTATAAAATTGTGAACGGATACCCGCATTTACCATTAGGTGATCAGCGATGGGATGGCGCAAACGGATATCGGCCGTTACATAATCAAATTTGGCACGGAAATATTTAATCTTGCGCTTACCTTCATTGGGAAATTCCGTTTCATTGCCAATACCGAAAAAATTTCGCACATAATTGGGACCTCTCGAATAAATACTTGCATACAAATCATTGTTGCCAACTATTTTCTTAAACTCACCGGTATAGATAAACCTGAAAAAATGCCGGCCGGTAGAGTAGTTTACCCATAGTTCCTGTCGGGTGGCAAATGGATCTTTACGAAAACCATGCACCTGGCGTAACCATCCGGCCTTCACTATAATATTATCATCCTGGTTGTAATCTCCGGAGAAAACCGGCCCGGAAAGATCATACTTAAAATTATGCCGCTGGTACGCATTCACCAAACTATCACTGGCAGTACGGTTGCGGGCGTTGATGTGCCGGGGAATACTATTTTTTTCGTCACTCCGGTCATATACATAACGTTTACCCCTTCCCGGTAGATCTTTGTCAACATAAAAACTGTCTACACCATCTCCGCCAATCATTCTTATTTTGATAGGCGAATATTGTGTACCCGTGGCAGTGAACAAATCACTTCCACCACGGGCATATATCCTTACTTCTTTTGTTACAGCAGGTACAAATTCCCGGTCATATATCAACTTATCTTCACCCCCGCTTTTTTTAATCTTATAGATGCTCACCTGCACATGACCGCTGTCTTTGTATTGCACGGCAACATGCTCCTGTTTGTCTGATACCGGCACGTCTACCATTTTTGAAATAAATGCATAGTACTCCAGTGCCAGTGAAGGAAGCTTTTCCCGGCGGCTGATCAGGTTTTTTTCGATTTCTTTGGCCGACAATTCATAGATGGGTGCCGGCATTCTCTGCAACGCGGAATGGATAAGGCTGTCAGTTATCGCAGATTGTACAAAAACGATTTGTTTTTTCCATTGTGCTTCATCCAAAGCGGTAAGATACATCCGGTCAAAAAAAGTTCCATTTATGTTCCACCCTTTTATATCACGGATGGTTTCGTGAAAACCCTGGAATTTGCTCATCAGGAACTGGTGTGAAACAATCCATGGAAAAACACCGGACGTTTTATAGTATACCTGGTCCCGATCGCGGGGTATCGGTGTATATAGTACATCCTTTTTGCTTTTTGTTTTTTCCCAACGCCACTGGTCTTCATGCCGGTCCCAGTCGCCCAGCAACATATCCAGTAAGCGTGCCCGCAACACCATCTCCTGGTCGATGGATACATCATTGTCGTCCTGCATTTTCTCCAGCATCTTTTCGCCATTGTCTGCATTGAGATCACCGGTTGCATTTCTTTCCTCCAACAAGAAAACTTTGCCGGCATAATCCAGTTGGTATTCTCCCAAAGCTTCATCCTGGGCGATGTATACAATTTGCGGATTGGCATGCGGTATGCCCAGCGCTTCTGCAAAAGGCGGAACGGTTAAAGCCGCAAAAGGATTGGCCGTGGTGATTTGATCTACCAGTATATCTTTTACAATGGAGGCTTTAACATTGGGGGCCAGTTTTCTTTCAGGGTATTTTTCCAGCGTACGCAACACCCATTCTTTGCCGCTTGCGTCGCGCAGACGCAGGGATCGTGTTTGCAATCCCCCACCCTGCCTGATAATGGTAAGGCCGCCATATTCTGTACTGAGATGGAGCACTTTTACCCGCACGGGCGTGGCCCAAAGCCGGCGGTAATTGGCACCCAGAAAAAACCGGTGCAAGTTAGAAACACTGTCGTAAGCAGGTTTTATGGCAATGGTGATGCTGTCCGCTTGCGAATAAGATGATACTGACAATGCGATACCTAACAACAGCATGGCGGGCATGCGCAGAAGCCGTTTGTAGTAATGCAGGAGTTGGCAGATCATCTTATTAAATGTACGATAATCGTCCAAAAGGAAGTCAAGTTTTGCAGTCCGCGGGTTTAAGGCCGTGGGGATCAAAACTTGACTTCCTTTACCTCCGTTGCCGGTGTTTGCAACGCTGTTGTTGGTGCTTGCAGCGCCGTTGTTGCCGTTTGCAGCGCCGTTGTTGGTGTTTGCAGCGCCGTTGTTGGTGTTTGCAGCGCCGTTGTTGGTGTTTGCAGCGCAGTTGTTGGTGTTTTCACCAACAACTTTATCACCACAAATGAGTTAACAAACCCCAATCATCAATGCCAGTTAGATAAAACCTGGCGGACGAGTAATGATAGTCCTCCGGCAACAAACACAATTTGCAGCGCCGTTGTTGGTGTTTTCACCAACAACCTATGACCACAAATGAGTTAAGAAACCCCAATCATCAATGCCAGTTAGATAAAACCCGGTGGACGAGTAATGATAGTGCTCCGGCAACAAACACAATTTGCAGCGCCGTTGTTGGTGTTTTCACCAACAACTTTATGACGACAAATGAGTTAAGAAACCCCAATCATCAACGCCAGTTAGATAAAACCTAGCGGACGAGTAATGATAGTCCTCCGGCAACAAACACAATTTCCATTTTTCCTGCAGGGGATTATTATGAATATAATTTAATTTTTGCAATGATACAGCCTCTGTAAGCAGGTCTATAGTCAACGCATTCCTTTCCCAAAATTGATATCGTCTGTCCTTGGCGTTTACTTCATATTGTTCAAGCAATTGCGGGTGATGGATTTGCATATTAAAACGTATTTGTTGTGCGGTAAATCTCAAAAAATCTCGTTGTACATCTTGCCGTTTATGTCCTTCCCGAATTTGCCATATCAGGTGCAAGTGATTTGGCATAATTACAAATGCATACACTTTTACGCGCTTTTGATTTACAAGAAACCGGAGACTTTCCACAATGATGTCTTTGTATTTGTTATGTACAAGTATCTCTCTCCACTCAAGGATGGTGGCAGTAAAAAATTGGGGGTGATATAGTGTTTTGTCCACCGATAAAGTAACAACACCGTATTGTATATTCAATGGGGTTTACACCGAAGGATCTTTGTTTTTTTCACCCTATTTTTTGGTGAAAAAACATTTGCGGCGGGTTGTTGGTGAAAACACCAACAACGGCGCGGAAATTGTGGGTGATATATTTTTTTTCACACTATTTTTTGGTGAAAAAACATTCGCGGCGGGTTGTTGGTGAAAACACCAACAACGGCGCGGAATAGGAAGTCAAGTTTTGCAGTCCGTGGGTTTAAGACCGTGGGGATCAAAACTTGACTTCCTTTACCGGCAAAAAAAAGCCGCCCAAACGGGCGGCTTTAAAATTATAATAGCTGAACAAGCTTATGCAAATTGTTTCCTGATAATATTCAGTGCACCACCTGCTTTGAACCATTCAATTTGTTGCTCATTGTAAGTATGATTGGCCTTAATGATATCTGATGTACCGTCTGCATGGTGCAGCACGATGGCCAATGCTTTGCCGGGCGCAAAAGTATCCAGTCCAATGATATCGATGCTGTCATCTTCCTGTATCTTATCGTAGTCTGCTTTATCGGCGAATGTAAGTCCGAGCATACCCTGCTTTTTCAAATTGGTTTCATGTATACGCGCAAAAGATTTTACCAGTACGGCGCGTACACCCAGGTGACGGGGTTCCATGGCAGCGTGTTCGCGGCTGGAGCCTTCACCATAGTTCTCATCGCCCACTACAATACTGCCTATACCGGCGGCTTTGTATGCACGTTGTGTGGCAGGTACCGGGCCATATTCACCCGTAAGCTGGTTCTTTACGCGGTCTGTTTGTTCGTTATAAAAATTTACAGCGCCAATGAGCATATTGTTGCTGATATTATCCAGGTGCCCGCGGAATTTCAACCAGGGACCCGCCATGGAAATATGATCCGTGGTACATTTTCCTTTTGCTTTTATCAGCAGTTTCAAACCTTTGAGATCAGTACCTTCCCAGGGCGAAAACGGGTCAAGCAATTGAAGGCGTTTGCTAGCCGGATCTACTTTTACCTGCACATTGCTGCCATCTGCTGCAGGCGCCTGAAAACCGGGGTCGTCTACAGAAAATCCTTTGGGCGGCAATTCATAGCCGGTGGGCGCATCCAGCGTAACCTTCTCTCCTTTTTCATTAATCAAAGTATCAGTGAGCGGGTTGAAAGAAAGATCACCTGCAATGGCCAATGCGGTTACCAGTTCGGGAGAACCAACAAATGCAAAAGTATTGGGGTTGCCATCGGCACGTTTGGCAAAATTGCGGTTGAAAGAATGCACGATGGTATTCTTTTCTGCTTTTTCTGCACCTACTCTGTCCCACATACCTATACACGGGCCGCAGGCATTCGCAAATACGGTGGCGCCGATTTTATCGAACACGCTCAGGAATCCATCCCGCTCAATGGTAAAACGCACCTGCTCACTGCCAGGCGTAATCGTAAATTCTGATTTCAGTTTCAATCCTTTTTCTGACACCTGTTTGGCCAGGCTTACAGAGCGGGAAATGTCTTCATAAGAAGAGTTGGTGCAACTGCCAATCAGGCCCACTTCAATTTTAGTAGGCCAACCATTGGCGGCGGCAGCTTCTTTCATTTTTGAAATAGGTGTAGCCAGGTCGGGGGTAAATGGACCGTTCAAATGCGGTTCCAGTTCAGAGAGGTTGATTTCTATTACCTGGTCGAAATAATCAGCCGGGTTGGCGTAAACTTCAGCATCAGCGGTCAAATGTTCTTTGATGCCGTCTGCGAGTGCGGCTACTTCCGCGCGGCCGGTGGCCTGCAGGTAACGGCTCATACTGTCGTCATAACCGAATGTAGAGGTGGTAGCACCTATTTCGGCACCCATATTACAGATAGTACCCTTACCGGTACAGCTCATGGCAGTAGCGCCTTCTCCAAAATATTCCACTACGGCACCGGTACCGCCTTTTACAGTAAGAATGCCGGCCACTTTTAATATTACGTCTTTGGGGGCCGTCCAGCCGTTCAGTTTGCCCGTTAATTTCACCCCAATCAATTTTGGAAATTTGAGTTCCCAGGGAAGACCTGCCATTACATCGCAGGCATCGGCACCGCCTACGCCAATGGCTATCATACCAAGGCCACCTGCATTTACGGTATGTGAATCCGTACCGATCATCATACCACCGGGAAAAGCATAGTTTTCCAATACCACCTGGTGAATAATACCGGCGCCGGGTTTCCAGAAACCGATACCATATTTATTGGAAACAGAGGCCAGAAAATCATATACTTCGCTGCTTTCATGCACCGCACGTACCAAGTCGGTTTTGCTATTCTCTTTGGCAACAATCAGGTGATCACAATGTACGGTACTGGGCACAGCTACTTTGTTTCTGCCAGCCTGCATAAACTGCAAGAGGGCCATTTGCGCGGTTGCATCCTGCATGGCTACGCGGTCTGGCGCAAAATCCACATAACTTTTTCCTCTTTCATGCGCTTCGGTAGCGTCTCCCTGCCAGAGGTGGGCATATAATATTTTTTCTGTTAAGGTGAGGGGGCGTCCAACAATCTTGCGGGCGGCGCTGACACGGCCTGCGAAACTGCCGTATAGCTTTTTGATCATGTCCAGATCGAATACCATGGTAGTGTATTTTGATGTTAGTAACCGGTTTACAGGCTGGTCTGAGGGGAACCCAAGGCAGCCGGCTCCGGGAAAACCTGTAATAGCCGTTTAAAAGTGATGCGAATTTACGCTGTAAACTTGGAAAGTGGGAATTTGGAATTAGGAATTTGCAATTAGTTCAAAGCGTTTCAGAGAAGGGGTCTTAAGGTGGAGCGCCAATTCTCAATTACTGATTCCCCAAAGCTTGATCTGTAATTTTTTTTATTTATTTTAGCATACATGAAACGTTTTAAGCATTTTGTGGAATGGCAGGTATTTGGTGTGTGTTCTTATATCGGCGATAAAATGGGCATCGCATCTGCCACCATTCGTAAATACTTCATCTATATTTCGTTTCTTACAATGGGTTCTCCTGTTATCATTTACCTCTTTGTTGCTTTCTGGATGAACATTAAGAACTATATCCTGTCGGCAAGACGCAATCCGCTCCGTTACCGTTGATGAACTGTTGCTTACCCGTTAAGGCCTGATTGATTCTGAATTTCATAATGACTGTGGATGTTTGTTTTTGAGTATGACCATACTAACTACAAAGACCTGCTGCAGGCCTTTGCCACTGCATTGGGTACCACAATAGAGAACAACCGCCTCACATATCCTCCTCATGTAGCCACCGGCTTTGCGCAATACTTAGAAATGCATGGCGAATTGCAGGCGATGGCATTTGATTATACTTTTAATACCGACTTCCGCCTCAAAAGAAAAAAGATCAAAGAAGAATTTTATACCCTCTGGTTTACTGAAGTAACCCCCAAAGGAAACATGCAGGTAGACCTGGATGATGATCACTACCAGGTAAATAACACTGCTTTTTCTACCGCTTTGCTCACCAGTTCTTTATTTGATGCCAATTACGAAATACCTGCAGGCACTTCGGCAAAGGGCATCAATATATTACTCGACAACCGGTGGCTGATGAATCATTTTGGAGTGGAATCTCAAAGCGGTCTGCTGCATAAATACCTTTCACTGAAAGTATCCCGCATTACCATGGAACCCCTGGATATTGAATACAAGAAACTGATCAATGAATTAATTGAACAGGTAAACGGTAATAGCCTTTTTAAACAAGTGACCATACAAAACCGCATCATGCTGCTGATTGAACGTTTCTTTATGCGGATGGCGGTAAAAATGGAAGCAGATAATCCCGACCTGAAACTCAGCCGCGAAGACATTAACCGGGTGATGGAAGTAGAGTCATTGATCACACGCGATGTGTTCACGCCCGCACCCTTTATACCCGAATTGGCAAAAATGGTGAATATCAGCGAAACCAAACTCAAGAACAATTTCAAAACTGTGTACGGACTACCCATTTACCAGTATTTTCAAAAAGCCAGGATGCGCGCCGCCCGCGACGTACTGGAAACCAATAAATATTCTATTAAACAGGTAGCGATGGAGCTGGGTTATACCAACCTGAGTAATTTCAGCACCGCTTTCCGAAAAGAATTCGGCATTTTACCGAGTCAATTGAACAACACCTTATGAACGGTTGTTACGCTACATCTGATTTGTAACCATGGGTGTTTCCCATTAACAATTTATGGAGGTTTTCTCCGCCGCATGGATGCCAATTGGAACTTTTTCTTGCAAAAACCACTCATTTCACATCTTATTCCAATAAAAAAACTTTTCCGGGCAACCAATTGTCGTTTACAGGCATCATAAGCACTGTACCCTGCGCACTTTTTGGATACTTCAAGCGTCATAGATACGGCATGTGTGTAAAAAATACATTAAGACTATACACTTAAGCCAGCATGACTATGATACGACTCGCCAACCATAATTTTAGTTTTGATGAATCTGTTGTTCCGGATTTTGTGGAATCGGTATCAAGCCACCATTTTGGAAAAAAGATTGTATTCAAAGATCGGTATGCCAGTGGTGGTTACCAATTGCTGGAATTTCAAAATGGATTTTATGCTTATGTTTCCAATTATATCCTGAACCAGGATTTTGAACTGGAGTTGTCTGTTAACAAAGAGGATTACCTGGCATTACACATCAATCAGATTCAGGCAGGGGCTGAATTTGATATACTGCTGAATAATCAAAGCGTTTCTTACGACGATAAAGTTGTGACGTCTATTTTTCTGACTGGCAGCAAAGACAGTTTTGTAATGAAGGGTAGCAGCGGCGCCTGTGTGAACCGGGTAAAGATTATGATCCCCACCAGCTGGCTGGCCGCTCATGTTCCTTTTTTAACGGAGGCATCATTGAATAATTACCTGCAATGGGATGAAGAACGCCTTTTTCATGATTCAATAGATCCAACTTATCGCGCTATGATCAACAAAGTAATGAATACAGAAGACAATCCTTTTTATTTATCCATCACGCAAAACATACTGGGTGTTATTACTGAAAGATTTTTTAGCCGCCTCCATACAAAATTGCAGAAAAACCAAAATGGAAACGAAATGCGCGGCAGGGTAGCATGATAAAACTAAACAATGTCCCGTTTTAAAGTCCGCCGAAACCTGTAAGAAACAATCCGACTTTGAAATCACAAAAATAATTCCCTACCTGCAAACGATGCCCTGCTGAAAAGCGGGGCTTTTTTATGATAGAGATGTTCAGATTTTCAGATTTTCAGATTTTCAGATTTTTAGATTTGTCCAGGTCTAACAACAAAAGAAATCTCAAAATCCCGAAATCTCAAGATCCGAAATTTCTTCAAACCAGCGCTGTGCGGAGTCTTACCAGTTGTTGTAATAATCCTTCCAGCAAATCCAGTTTGAGCATATTAGCGCCATCGCTCAATGCTATTGCTGGATTGGGGTGCGTTTCTATAAACAGGCCATTGGCGCCAGCAGCAATCGCCGCCTTGGCAATTGTACCTATTAATTGAGGATTACCGCCGGTTATGCCCGATGTCTGGTTGGGCTGTTGCAATGAGTGCGTTACATCCATTACAACCGGCGCTTTGTGTTGCTGCATCCAGGGAATATTGCGGTAATCTACCACCAGGTCCTGGTAGCCAAAGGTATTGCCCCGTTCTGTAAGCATTACTTTTTCGTTACCGGCTTTGCGTATTTTATCTGCGGCAAATTTCATGGAGGGTCCGCTGAGGAACTGTCCTTTTTTTACGTTTACTATTTTACCCGTTTGAGCGGCTGCCAGCAACAGATCAGTTTGCCGGCAAAGAAAAGCCGGTATTTGTAATACATCAATGTATTTTGCTGCTACCGCCGCTTCCTCATGGGCATGAATATCTGAAGTCACCGGCAGTTTAAACTTGTCGCCGGTTTTTTTAAGCAATGCCATCGCCGCTTCATCACCAATACCGGTAAATGAACCAGCGCTGGTACGGTTGGCTTTGCGGTAAGATGATTTGAATATATAAGGTATCCCCAGATTTTTACAAATACCTGATACTTTGTCTGCTACTTCCATCAGCAGTTCTTCACTTTCCACTACACAAGGACCTGCAATCAGAAAAAAATTGGTTTCATCGAATTGTTGTCCCGCAAAAAGATCCTGTAAGAATTTTTCCATGCGGCAAAGTTAACAGTTTATGTGCTCAATCGTTAGATGAACCAGCCCGTAACATTGTTATACAATTCTCTCATTTTGCCGCCGACGCGGAAAAAGCCCACCCGCCACTTGCCATTTACCGCCAGCCCTTCCTACATTTGACGAAACAAACCTTCATGGTAAAAGACAAAATACTGGTGATAGGCGCCAGCGGACAAATAGGAGTAGAACTAACACTTGCCTTGCGGAAAATTTATGGTGATGCCAATGTAGTCGCCTCTGATTTGAGGGAACAAAACCCGCTGCTGGTAGGCACCGGCCCCTACGTAAGCCTGGATGTGATGAATAAGGAGATGTTGCATGTGCAGGTCATCCGTCAGAATTTTACACAGATCTACCTGCTGGCGGCCATTCTCTCCGCCACAGGAGAAAAAAATCCCAACCTGGCCTGGAACCTGAATATGACCGGCCTGCTCAACGTGCTGGATATTGCGCGCGAAGAAAAAATAAAAAAAGTATACTGGCCCAGTTCTATTGCTGTGTTCGGTCCTACCAGCCCCAAACAAAACTGTCCGCAACAAACCATTATTGAACCCTCTACCGTCTATGGCATCAGCAAATATGCCGGCGAATTCTGGTGCAATTATTACCATAACCGGTTTGGCGTAGACGTTAGAAGCATCCGATATCCAGGCTTGATCAGTTACAAATCTTCTCCGGGCGGCGGCACTACCGATTACGCCGTGGAAATCTTTCATGAAGCGCTGGAAGAAAAAAAATACGAATGTTTTTTACAGGAAGACACCTACCTGCCCATGATGTATATTGCCGATGCCATCCGCGGTACCATAGAACTGATGGAAGCACCGGCGGAAAAAATATCAGTGCGCACATCCTACAACCTCTCCGGTATGAGTTTCTCGCCCAAAGAAATTGCGGCGGCTATAAAAAAACACATCCCTGCATTTGAAATCACTTATAAACCGGATTACCGCCAGGCCATCGCCAACAGCTGGCCGCAAAGTATTGATGATACGGTAGCCCGCAGCGATTGGGGCTGGAAAAATGAATACGATTTGGACAAGATGACCAGGGAGATGTTAGATAATCTTAAATAATGTGGAAATGTGGAAATGTGGAAATGTGGAAATGTGGAAATGCCCGTCCGAAGCGGTCATCCAGGCGGATGGATATGCGTTTGCTTCGTTATAGAACGCAGATTTTCATGATTATCATGATAAGTCATGATTTAAGTTGGAGCTGCCAGCGGCTGGGTTGGGAGGTCGCGGTCGGTACCGCAGGTCAGACCGCCATATTAATGAAGTAATAATCCAAAATAGTGAAAGCAATCTGACCTGCGCGGTACAGACTCCCCTTGTCGCGCATGCAACACTTAGCACACAACACTCAACACAAAAAAATCACCTCAGCACCCTAAATTCCTTAAACTGCTGCAAATCTTCTTTGGCAGTAGCAATACCCGTTACAACGGCGCGTGAAGGGCCTTGTTTGCACCAGTCCACTAATTTATCCAATTGCGATTTTTCAGCCGTGGCAATAATGGCAACAGATCCATCAGGCAGGTTTCGGACAGTGCCTGTAATGCCCAGTTCCCGGGCTTTTTCCGAGGTAGACTGCCGGAAAAAAACACCCTGCACCTTTCCTTTAACAATGATAGAAATGGTTTGCAGCATACAGCAAGTTATTGATTTTTAAGGCAGCATTCATGAACGCACGAACTTACGAACACCTGAACCCTCAAACAACAAGCACTTTGAAATGAACTATCCTTGCTGTATATTGTTTTTATTACGATGAGACCACAATTATTCATTATCAGCTTATTGCTGCTGGCTTTGTCTGCCACCAGTCAACCAAAATCCAACAACTGGTGGCGTGCGGCATTGCATCGCGCCGATGGCCAGGAAATTGTCTTCAATTTTGAATCGACTACTGAATTTACCAAACCGGTTTGGTACATCCGCAATGCAACAGAGCGCATACGCGTCACCGATATACAGGTGAAAAAAGATTCCCTGATCATACAAATGCCTTTGTTTGAATCACAATTCAGGCTCAAAAAAAGTAAGGATGGCGCTACGCTAACCGGCAACTGGATAAAAGGAGGCGCGTCAAGAACCACCGTTATGCCTTTTACGGCCAGTAAGGGTGGCACGCGTTTCACCAGTACACTCGATGCTGTCTGGAATGTAAATGGGCGCTGGTCGGCAAGGTTTTTAAACAAAGATTCATTTGACCCGGCCATCGGAGAATTCCAGCAACGGGGAAATTATCTTACCGGCACGTTTTTAAATCCGACCGGCGATTACCGTTACCTGGAAGGGGCTGTCAGCGGCGACTCACTGCGGCTCTCTTGTTTTGATGGCGGGCATGCGTTTTTATTTACGGCTGTTATCTCAGACAGAAACACCATCTCTGATGGATGGTATTATTCCGGTGCTACCTATAAACAACCCTGGCAGGCAATTAAAAATGATACGGCTGTTCTGCCGGAAGACGATGTTGCCATGTACCTGCGCCCCGGTGAAGACAGACTGCATTTTAGCTTTAATGATCTGGATGGAAAGCCTGTCTCTATCAATGATCAAAGGTTCAAAAATAAAGTAGTAGTGGTACAATTGATGGGCAGCTGGTGTCCAAATTGTATGGATGAAACCGCATTTTTGAGTAGCTACTATAATAAGAATAAAGACCGTGGTTTTGAAGTGGTATCACTCGCATATGAATACAGCACCAACCGGGAACGTTCTGTAAAAACATTGAAAAAATTCCAGGAACGTTTTAATGTAAAATATCCCATGCTTATAACGGGCGTTACGGTAACTGATTCTTTACGCACCGAAAAAACATTGCCCGAATTAACACCTATTAAATTCTTCCCTTCTTCTGTTATACTGGACAAAAAAGGGAATGTGCGTAAACTGGATACCGGTTTCAACGGTCCCGGTACAGGCGATCATTACCTGAAGTACAAAAAAGAATTTGAAGACACCATTGAGACGCTGCTGGCAGAGGAATAATTACCAACTGATCAATTGCAGCATTGCTTCCAGGTATTTTTGATCGGTTTCGTCAAACTGGTCATATGCATCACTGTCCACATCCAGTACACCCACTACCTCATGATTGCTGAAAACAGGCACCACGATTTCAGATTTGGATAAACTGCTGCAGGCAATATGTCCGGGAAATTTTTCAACATCGGGTACTATCAGCGTCTTTTGCTGTTGCCAGCTGCTGCCGCAAACACCTCTTCCTTTTTTTATCCGTGTGCAGGCTACCGGCCCCTGAAACGGACCGAGCACCAGCTCATCTTTTTTTACCAGGTAAAAGCCCACCCAAAACCAGCCAAACTGCGCTTTCAGCGCCGCTACCATATTGGCCATATTGGCAACGAGGTCTTCCTCCCCTTCCAAAAGCGCTTTCACCTGCGGCATGAGCGATTGGTATTGCGCTTCCTTGGTGCCCCGTGCAATCTGTAAATCCTCAGCCATAGAAATTATTTTGAATGATGAATTTTAAATGTTGAATTGGCTACGCGAAGATAGAATGCTAAGAGAGGAAAGAGAAAAAGAGTTTTTGCAAACATAGAAAAGGAGATTTTTTCGCACAGAGCCAACAGGGCTAACAGAGACTTTCCAGAACCTCGTTGCGGGCCACAGCAAGAAATATTAATAACCAGGTGGTTCGCGTAGTGAAGCAATCTCCTGCTATAAATACGGCTTTCGTTTGAAAACCACACAACTGAATTGTTGCTCTTTTTCTCTTTTGCCTCTTAGCTACCTTATCAACACTGAACTCCCCTTCTGCATCACCTGTTTACCGGTATCATGATTGGTGTATTGCAGCGTCCACACGTAGGTGCCTGCATTCTGCAAAACACCGCTGATGGTACCATCCCATTTTTTGGTCCAGTCGGTAGTATGAAATACCCGTTGCCCCAGTCTGTTGTATACATTAAACTCCAGGTTATCTGCTTTATAGGCATTTAGCGGGTACAGGTAATCGTTATACCCATCATTATTGGGTGTAAACGCATTGGGTACAGCGATGTAACAGGTTTTCAACACTTTCAAAGGTGCGGTAGCAGTGTCAAGGCACCCTGCTGCATTCTGTACAATCAACTGTATGGTATAATTGGCGGTTGCACCGGTTTGCGCATAGTGTTGGGGGTCCGGGGTTGCCTGCACACTGGTTTTACCATTGCCAAAACTCCAATTATAGCTTGTAATGGTACCAATGCTTTTATTCTTAAACTCGGCAGCATCTTCCGGACATAAGAGATCGCTGGTTTCAAAAAGCGCCTCCAGCTGATTGTCGAGGTTGACCGTTTTTCTGACCGTATCTGTGCAAAAACCATTCGATACGGTTAGTGCAATTTGTTTCGGCCCAAAACTTTTAAAGATCACCGTTGCGCCCGGTGCGGTACTGCCGCCGTTTGCATCAAATACCCAAAACCACTGGTTTACGGCGTGTTTACCATCATGCAGGAAAACAACGGTATCAGCCAGACATCCCAGCTGAAGCGTATAATTAAAATCAGCGGAAACAGTATCTTTTACACTGAAGCTCACGGATGAATTGATAGAAGTTGCCTGTCCGCACTCGTCAATAATGGTATTAAAATCAGTGCCCTGTTTCAATGATAACTGGTATACACCTGCTTTTACAACGGGCGAAGCCAGGGTGAGCACAATGGTGCTGCTCAAATTATTATTACAGGAACCCGCCGCGCCTGTAATGGTTATGGGCGAAGGGCCAGTTACCACAAAATCACTGCCGTCTGCTGCTATTGAGCTGCAGCGGATATTCTTTTTAAATACCAGCTCCAATTTTGAAGGCGCGCATTTTACAGGGCTGATGCTATCCAGCGGTGTAGGTTGCAACGCTGTGATCACCAGCGGCAACTGATGCCCTTCGGGTATATCGCGGTCGCAATCATCCAGCAATGTGTTTATGTCGGTTCCTTTTTTTATGGAAACTTTGTAATTACCCGGTGGCAACGGATTGCTGAGTACCAGTACCACCGAGTCCATATCAAAACTGCTGCCGCAACCCTTACCGGTGGCCGCTACTACGGTGGCGGCAGCCGGTGTTATTGTAAAATCGCTTCCATTGGCAGCCAGTGAACCGCATTTCATTTTAACATTCAGTTTTACGGAGATCGTAGAAGCATCGCAGGATGCCTGCAAGGTTTGCAAATCGGGTAGTTTGGGATCATTGATAACAGCCGTGCCGCCGCCAAAAGACAATTTGTAGCCGCTCTGGTTATCGCTGTAGTGGCTGATGAGTAAGAGATAATCATGTCCGTTCTGCAAAACCGGCATCGTACTAAATGTATTCACATTGTCCAACGGATTGGAACCACATTCTACATTGTGCGCGCCGGCGGGACCAGCGCCGGTAAGGCCATAACTGCCGGACCAGTTGGCTACCACAAACAGGGAAGTATTGCTGTACACCGCATTGAGGTTGGTCAGGCCGGTTACATCATACAATTGCCAGTCGTAATCATCATTCAGATCATTCGGCGTAATCAAAAAGCCCAGGGTGCCTGTCTGGTAACAGGTAAACTTGTACCAAAACGGGTTTTTATCCGCATAATCTGATGGGGTGCCTTCACAGCCTTTTACAATCACGTTATTGTTTGTGCAGATTGGCACGTTGCTCTGGACAAAAGTATCTTTGGTACAGAGCGGAAAAGCAGTGGCCGGAGTTTGTCCCAGTACCGTACAGGCGTGCTGCGTTTGAGCGCCCGCCAGGTAGAAATGCAATAAAAAGAGAAGAAAAACCGGGATAAACTTCACAGACATAATGATGTTGACCCGCAAAAATATAGCATCGCTGCAAGCAGCCTGCTGAATATTCTTACGGGTAATGATTTTAACAAGTTGGGTCACCGGCTATAAATCGCACAAACTTAGCAGATCGGTTGATTTGGTGCTGAATTGTACCTCGTATACTTTGCCTGCTTTGTTATAACGTACTACCAGAATTCCGTAGGACATTTGAAAAGCCTCCCAGGTATCGTCTTTTATTTTGGGATTGCCCAATGTACTGAAGAGCTTGTTGCGGGGGAGTCCCAGGATGGGAGTGGTAAATTTACCCTGGAATTTTTCGTTGATCTGGATATAATCCCGGTCGGTATAAAAGTAAATGTCTTTGTCTTTATAAGAAATGCTGGCGCCGCATTTGGCGGTAGTGCCTTCGGGTTCGGCAGCCGTGAAACAGGGCAATTTTTCCTTGATTTCATCAAACCTTGCATTGGGCTTGAGACCGTTTACTTTACCATCCAGGATGTCTACGGTAATTACATCACAATGTGATTTGGCAACAAGCTGAGCCTTAGTGGTAAATGCCAGGGCCAGCAGTACGGGCAGTAATAATACTTGTTTCATAGATTTAATTTTGGGTTGATTGGTCATTGCAGGAATACCTATGCAAAATTCCTGCTAAAAATGGCAGAAGCGCTTCAAACAGGTGATGGCACGTAAGTTTTTTTGGAACCCGGTGCGGCAGGGCTTCACAACAGGATAATAATGCAGCGCTTCCGCCGTTACAATGTTGATTAAAAGAGCCACGGGCAGGCATTGTCTAACAGATTTAACCAAACGCAATTATTACAATATGACCTGATTTTTGTAAATTCATATAACTACTTACTAAACTATCCCGCATGAAAGCATTATCGGAAACATGGTTTGCAGATGGTTATATAGATTTTGAGCTGAAGAAGTACACGCTCCTCGCCTACCTCCAGGAAGTAAACAGGTATTTTAATCAGAATAAGTTATACCCGCAATTATCCGACCTCATCTTTCATTACAATAACCTGGTTGCCTTTCGCGAAAACAAAAAATTTTTGCAGGAACATTTCCCCAAGAAACTGACCGGCATACAGCTGGAGAAATTGCAGTTGCTGTACCAGCAGATTGTGGAAGATGATGATATGATGAAGGAACTGGAAAGCATCATCAATTATTCTGCATCTAAAATGAAAGCAGCAATTGCCAATGGTGCGGAGCTCTATGAATTTATTGAACACAAACTAACCATCTTTCCCATCGGCATTATTCCGCTTGAAATCAATGAAGGTTATTTCTTCCTGAATGAGGGCAGCGGCCGCCATACAAAAGTATACCAGTACCGCCTGAGCATTTTTGAAAAACACGATGAAAAATACCGCTCCATCCGCACAGAATTTATTGCCGACTGGCAACGAAATATGGTAAATACCTACGAAAACATCAAGTCGGAACTGATTCGCGGTAAAAAAGACATGCCCAATCCGGCCGTGTACTCCATAGAAACAGATCTCACCTGCCCGGTAGATGAAACGTTGCTGCCGATTGCCAAAAGAAGCCTGGTAAGGTATATTTCGAACAAGGCAGCATAGCAGGGCATAAAAAAAGCCACCCGTTCTGGATGGCCTTCATTAACACATAGGGAAAATGTGTTTATACGTGCGCTGTTTTCGCAACAGCCTGGTGGTTCCTTGTCAACAAATAATAACCGCCGAAAAGCAATGTGCTGAAAAATACCGTAGCCATTAGTGCGCCTTTATAAAACGGCAGTCCATCGGCATACGCCTGTAATAATCCATCAAAAGTAAAGGGACGGTTTAAACCGCGCAAACCCGCCAATCCGCTCCAGGTAATAAAATTAGACAGCAGGAAAAAAACGGTGGGTGCAATCAGCGAACCTGCCAGCACATTTACCAAGTTTATCTTTTTAATAGTAAAGCCGATTACCACCATCAGCGCAAAAAGACAATAATTGATCCATTGCCCCGGATAGAAACCATAGATATCCGAAATCAGGCCAGCGCTGTACAATCCCTGGTATAGCAAATCAGATAAAAACATAGAAAATATGGGCAATGCAAAAGCCCATTTTTTGTCTTTGATAACCGCCCCGCCAAACAGGGCCATGGCAATTTGAGGCGCAAACCCCCAGGGACGGCCAGGGATAACACGGTATACAGCTGCAATTACAATTAATGCAACCATTGTCCAGAGAAGCGATTTGTTGGATTTCATATTGTTGATTCTATTGCGCAAAAATAACGGAAAATGGATTGACGGACAAGGAAAAAGCTGCGTCGTATGCGCTATCGGGCGGGAGCGCGTTATCCCGGAACCGAAGCGCGGTAAATTATAGAGTCTGCAATGGTTTTTAGGTTGATGGTTGTACCGCTGAGTGCCAGAAACGCCCCGCCTTTTGAGAACAATGATTGGTGATGGGCGGGACTTACTTCTATGGACCCTTCCATTACCAAGAATATATCGGCTGATACAATGTTTAAGGCATATGACTGGCCGGAAGCGAGCGTTATTTTACTCAATTCAAAATCTGGTGCGGGTGTTGAAAATACTTTTTCTGATGCATTTACCTGGCTGCCCTGTATAATATTGGGTTCAACCGCTTCAAATATCACATGCTTCATCAGTTCGGCTACATCAATGTGTTTAGGTGTTAAACCACCGCGCAGTACATTGTCGCTATTGGCCATTATCTCTACGTTCTGGCCTTCCAGGTAGGCATGTAAAATGCCGGCATCCTGGAAAACCGCTTCTCCTTTTTTCAGGTAAACAATATTGAACAGGTAGATAGAAAATATACCGCGGTCGATGGTATCGCCTTCATTAAAAGTAAGGGCTGCTCTGGCTGCCCAGAAATCAGGACCATTCTTATCCAGCTTGCCTTCTTTGTACAAAGGAATGATGCGCTGAAGTAATGGATGCAAGATGGCGTTTACTTCCGACTGCTCCATCTTCATCAGCTTTTCATACAATGCCTTATAACTTCCTTTTTCAAACAGTGCCTGCATAAACGCAAATTCCGGCACGGCAGCAATGGTTGTTATCAATTTCTTTGCTGGCAGAAAGCCGTGCAGTAACCAGAAATCGCTGAGTGCGGTCATCAGCTCCGGTTTATGGTTATCATCTTTATAATTGCGGTTGGGTGCATTCAGCGGAACACCGGCTTTGTTTTCTTTTTCAAATTCAATCACCGCGGCTTTTTTATTGGGATGCACCTGGATGGACAGCATGTCTTTCACATCCAGGATTTTCAACAGGTAAGGCAGGCGGCCGAATTGTGATTGTGCAACTGACCCCAGCCGCTCAGGGTGCTGGTTGAAAAAAACATTCAGGGTTTCGGCGTTTTCCATTTGTGAAGGTGCATTGTCGTGCGCCCCCAACCAATATTCTGCAAAAGGTTCATGTTTAGTGTTGGGGATGCCCAGCAGACGCGGAATATAATCGAATCCGCCCCATTGGTAATGCTGCACTTTTCCTGTTAACCTGAATACGCTATTTTTATTACTCATACACGCTGTTTTCTGCGGGCCGGTGCTGATATGCCTGCGTTATAAAAGGCGGTAAATTAATAAAAAAATAGCAAAGGATTGGCAAACCATTATTTATTGGGTGCCGGTGGCGAAGCGCTGGCGGCGCAATGGCTTACAGCAAAAGGTTTTGCTGTGCTGCACATGAACTGGCGGTATTCTCATTACGAAATAGATATTATAGCATCTTGCAACAACATCCTTCATTTTGTGGAAGTGAAAACCCGTCGCAATAAAAAATTCGGCGAACCGGAAGAAAGTGTAGATACTAAAAAGATCAGATACCTGATGAAGGCGGGTGAGCAATACCAATACCTCAATCCTCAATGGAAAAGAGTTCAGTTTGATGTGTTGTCAATTTCAATGCATCCGGACAATGAAATAGTGTATTTTTTTATAGAGGATGTGTATATTTAATATATTGGTTGATCCGGAAATGGAATGCTTGCCAGCTGGGTAAATCCCTGATGATGCAAGATTTTTTTCACCACAATAGACACAATAGAAACATAGGGTAACATAGGCCTATGTGAATCTATGATTCTATGTTACTATGTGTTGAAAGAACTGTTACACCGTCAGCGATTCAATAATTGATCAGCCATCCCAAAATGAACGATACCTACTTCATTTGTTCCTTCACCAGCTCCATCATTTTTTCTACCCACCGGTAGGTAGCCGGACAATACTCCACATTCTGTTTGTAAACATGTATATAATCCGTTGTTTTCTTTTTGGTATGATGCGGGAAACCGGAGCAGTCTGCGGGCCGGACCTCATAAATAGAACATTTATTATCGGTCAGGTTTAAAAACTGGCAGGGTTGTTTTACATTCATCCAGTCCCCTTCGGCTTTGTCTTTGTACAACCATTTTTCCTTAAATGCGCGGGTGCTCATACCCAGGTGCAGCGAAATACGCCGGATATCTTCGGGCGTATAGGTGGGAGACATTGTCTTGCAGCAATTGGCGCAGCTGAGGCAATCTGTTTCACGCCAGGTATGTTGATCGGCTTCCAGGGTAATCAATGGTAAACTGGCGGGCGGATTTCTTTCGATCCTGGATAGAAAAAAACGAAGCCGTCTCCTGTTATGCCTTACCTTCTGTTTAAACGACCGCAAGTTTACCAATTGCATGTTGAAAATTATCAGATATGAGTTTTATTAGTCAAATTTGATGATCGAAATTAAGGCATCGGCATCAACAATAGTTATTTTATACGCAAACGCGCATGTGGGAGCCATATAAAAAGGGATTTAAAGCATACCTGCAACTGGAAAAATCACTCGCTGATAATTCCGTAGAGGCGTATTTGCGCGATGTGGACAAACTAACCGAATACCTGCAAAGCCAGCACCAAATGCTTACACCCGAACAGGTGACGCTGAAAGACCTGCAACATTTCCTGCAATTTATCAACGAATTGGGCATGACGGCAACTTCACAAGCCCGAATCATTTCAGGGCTGCGTGGCTTCTATAAGTTTTGTTTACTGGAACATATCACCAAAACAGATCCTACTGTTTTAATGGAAGCCCCCAAACTGAAACGGTCATTGCCCGATGTGCTCAGTTTTGAAGAAATTGAAGGAATCATCGCAAAAATTGATCTCAGTAAACCCGAAGGCGGCCGCAACAAAGCCATCCTGGAAACCATGTACAGCTGCGGGCTGCGGGTAAGCGAACTGGTGAACCTGAAAATTTCCAACCTGTATACCGATATTGGTTTTATAAAAGTACTGGGTAAAGGTGATAAGGAAAGGCTGGTGCCGATTGGCCGCACGGCTGTTAAGTATATTGATATTTACCGGAAAGATATTCGTGTACACATCAACGTTAAACCCGGCAACGATGACATTTTGTTTTTAAACAGGCGGGGCAGCAAGCTGAGCCGCGTCATGATCTTCCTGCTGCTGAAAGAGCTGGTGAAACAAGCCGGTATCACCAAGAATATCTCGCCACATACCCTCCGGCATTCATTTGCTACTCACCTGGTAGAAGGCGGGGCGGATCTCCGCGCGGTACAGGAAATGCTCGGCCATGAGAGCATTACCACCACGGAGATCTATACCCATCTCGACAGGGAATACCTCCGCAAAACCCTGCACGATTTTCACCCCGCATTCAAATAATTATTGCAACAGCAAACGGGTGGTATAGGTTTTACCCGTTTTTTTATTGCTGATGCTGGCAAAGTAAATACCGCTGCTCCCCAGCAGCCCCGCATTAAAAGATTCCAACTGGTTATTGGAAGCGATGTTTACCTGGCTGCTGGCAATTATCCGGCCCGATGCATCGGTAAAACGCAATTGGTAGTCACCCGTTTCTTTTAGTTTATACCTCAGTTGAAATTCAGTGTTGGGCGCTATTGGGTTAGGAAAGGCTTTGATTTCATTTATACCCAAAACATCTTTGAATTTTGCAGTTGTTTTCTCAACCACTGTTACTTTTCTGCAAAACGAAATTCCGCCGGCAAAACCTGTCAGCCTTTGCAACCTTGCAGCTTTCACTACAACCTCATCCAATTGGAAGGCAGTTAATGACACGCGGCCTATATCAATTTTCACAACACCGTCTGCAGTTAGTACCTGCTGGGTGTCTGCAATAGCATCCACCCGGACAACACTGCTGTTGAACCCTACAGAACTAATTTGCAATTCCACTTCTGAAAGGTGCTCATTCGTTTGTATCCGGAAATTGCCCGCGCTATCTGCGGCCACGCCCTGCGCACTCCTATTAATCCGTACAGATGCGAAGGGAACAGGGTTATTCTTATCGTCTGTCACAATTCCGTTGATGACAGACTTGTTGATTACAACCACGCTTATCGCACCTCCCAAAATTCCAGGTGACAGTCTCTTTTTAGGAATCGGATGTTTTGAGACATTTGAATGTTTTACAATTTTTCCCTGGGCAGTTGATTTGGTCGTAATCAGGATGAATGAAGCAGCAACTCCTACCCCATATTTCCACAGATGACTACGGGACTGTGGCGAAGATAAATTTCGGTTGAGTTGGTCACTACCTGCCCGGCCGCAAGTACTGCTGCTGGCAGTTGATATGTAATCAAGGATCTCAGCATCCGTCATCACACTAAAATCTATTACCTCTTTCTGGCAAGACAGACAAAACCGGCCTTGTTGTGTGGCCGTCATCTTATCCCAGTTTTCATGGCAGGGTTCAGGTATGGCTAATTGTATTTGTTGCTTCATAACAGTGGGTTTAAACTTACCTGCCCGGATAATAGTTAGTAATTAACAATTAAAAATTAAAAATTTACTCCGGGCAGGTAAGGGTGATGGTTAATAAATTATTTCCTCCGCACGTTTGCTTCCACTTCTTCATCATCTTCCTCTTGTTCCGCTTGCCTTTTTACATTTTTTGCAATGGATTGCGCGTTTTTCAGCAACTTCAGGAATTCGCTGCGGTAGCCTTCTTCATCTTTACCCAATGCATCTTTTGCCAGGTTCCATGCTTTGTTAAAACTGGCATCCTGTTTAAATTCTGAATTGCGTAAAACCATTCCGAATTCAGCCACCGATGCGGCAAACCTGAAATTGGCTGAGGTGGCGGCTATATCAGAAGTATTGTTCAATACCGGATGTTCAATCAGTTTGCTTACATCGCCATCCGGTTGTTTATACCGGAATTTAATAGTCATCATTTCACCATTTGGATTACCTGCTACCGGTTGCTGTAATGGCTGGTATTTGAGTTTATCTACCTTTTCAAGAAACTCGTTTTTCACACCCACCGGTATCACTTCATACAAAGCTGTTACGGTATGGCCGCTGCCCAGTTCGCCCGCATCTTTCTTATCGTTATTAAAATCTTCTTTGTTCAGCATCCTGTTCTCGTAGCCGATTAAACGGTAAGCCTGTACAACGCCGGGATTGAACTCTACTTGCAGTTTTACATCTTTGGCGATGGTAAATAGTGTACCACCAAATTCATTCACCAGTCTTTCCAGCACATTGGGATCCTAAGCTTAGAATTCCACGTGGACAAGTTGTCGCG